>JACCDP011397623.1_pt1 | contig 12932 bp, 10 predicted proteins | sample 7445841 | NCBI WGS metagenome assembly JACCDP01 (sample SAMN15323441, study PRJNA562643) | freshwater metagenome | isolation source: river surface water | place: USA:Blue River Watershed | collected 2017-08-17
CACCGCATAAAAGCCTTCAGCCTCTTGTTGTGTAAGTTGCGTCATTTTAGCTTTGATGATTTTTAAGCCTGCATTCTCAAAACGTGAATAGATTTGACCAATCACATTCTTTTTAACTGCATGAGGTTTAATAATAGATAAGGTTTGTTCAATTGCCATTGTGTAGACTCCGGTAAGATTTAAAAAACGTTGAAAAGACTGATAAAATAACATTTTTGAGAGCATTAATAAATAACAATTCGCTTTATGCAACACACTTATCTCACCACTGCGATGTACCATTTTGTGAGTCTGCCTCACTTTGAAAGTTTACGTGAACCCTTGTTACAGTTTTGTGTAGCACGTGATATCAAGGGCACCCTCCTCTTAGCGAACGAAGGTATTAATGGCACGGTAGCAGGCTCTGAAAAATCCATCCTAGAACTTCTTGAATATCTAAAAAATGATCCGCTTTTTGAAGATAACTTTAAAGGTCTGGGTCACAAAGAGTCTTGGTCGGACAAACATCCCTTCTACCGTATGAAGGTGAAACTTAAAAAAGAGATTGTGACCTTAGGTGTACCTGGTGTGTCTCCCACTAAAATGGTGGGTAAGTACGTGAAGCCTCAGGACTGGAATGCCATTATCTCTGACCCTGAAGTAGTATTGATTGATACACGTAACGATTATGAATATGCGATTGGTACATTCAAAAATGCGATTAATCCTAAAACGAATACTTTTCGTGAATTTCCTGAATTTGTTAAAACACATTTTGATCCAAAGAAGCATAAAAAGGTCGCGATGTTTTGTACCGGCGGCATTCGTTGTGAAAAAGCTTCTTCTTTTATGATGAATGAGGGTTTTGGTGAGGTTTATCATCTAGAAGGTGGCATATTAAAATACCTAGAAGAAGTCAAACTAGAAGAGAGTCTATGGCAAGGTGAATGCTTTGTGTTTGACCAGCGTGTCGCTATTAAGCATGGCCTGGAAGTGGGTCATTACGATCAATGCTATGCTTGTCGCTATCCCCTATCAGCAGATGATATGAAAAGCGAAAAATATACACCAGGGATTTCATGCCCGCACTGCTACAATTCACATAGCCCACAAAAATTAAAGAGTCTAACCGAACGACAAAAACAGGTTATTTTGGCTAAAAAACGAGGCATGCATCATATCGGGAATCAAACCAATTCTATAAAAAAGTAAGTATTAATTGTGCAACAATACCTAAATACTTGGAGCTATATTCATCTTAATAAATTGCATTGAATAGTATTTTATGGAATTAAAACCCAAATATGGACGATAAAAAAAACTTAATATTAATGCTAGCTCAAAGATCATGGCAAGGCCTGTCCGGCTTAATCACCTTAATTTTAATCACCAAGAACTTAAGCCCAACTTATCAAGGCTGGTATTACACATTCGCAAGTTTAGCTGCTTTATTCTACGTATTTGATTTTGGTCTTTCAAATGCGATTATTCATATATCCTCTCATTTTTTTTCTAGCCTAAAGTGGGTTAAAAATGGAAAAGTTATTGGTAAAAATTCATTAATTTTTTTTAGTTTTTTATCACAATCTGTAAGCAGATACATGTATTTATCACTTTTCTTTTGTTTTTTAATGCTACCTACAGGTATAGTTTTCTTTTACTATTCGAATACCACACATTTAATAAAAATTAATAACTGGATTGCTCCTTGGATATCATTAATCATTTTATCGTCGCTAAACGCATTGCTCTCATGTTATTTCTCGATTATTGAGGGAAGTGGAAAATTAAAAGAAATTTTATTGATTAGGCTATATTCATCTGTAATTGGCAGTATTTTTTGTTGGCTCTTGCTAACAAATAATAAAAGTTTGTGGGCATTGAGTGCATTGCCTGCTATCGCTCTATTATTTTCCTTTTTTTGGTTATTAAGATATAAGAAGGAATTATTTATAAAAAAACATAAAAATATAGCTCTATTTGATTGGAAAGCTGAAATATCATCTTTCAGGATACAAACAGGAATCGCCTCATTGTCCTCATTTTTTTACAGTCAAATATTTATACCTATTTTGTTTTTCATTGAGGGTCCTAAAATGGCTGGCCAAATGGGAGTTTCGCTAACTATTGCAGGCATGCTGGGGGTTCTTTCTCAATCATGGATTACTTCTCAGATACCCAGCATTGGCAAAGCAGCGGCTAAAAAAGAATGGCTTAAAGCAGATATATTTTTTAAGAAAAGCATTACTCATCTAGCAATATTCTATTCTTTAGGTTCATTAATAATAATAATATGTTATTTGTATTTTATAGCTGAAGAATACAAATCAAGAATGCTTGAAATTTGGCCATTTATTGGAGTATTGGTATCAGTATTTATAAGCCAAATACTTTGGGGGATTTCTTCTTACACCAGGTGTTTTAGAAAAGAACTATTTGGAACAATATCTATATTAAGTATTTTAATGTCGACTACTTTGGCATTTTTAGGAACATACAAATATTCAGTAAGTGGCACAATTTTAAGCATTATCTTTGTGCAACTTTTTTTTACACTTCCGATATCACTATATTTATTTAAGAAATTTAAACTTAACATAACCGAAGACCAATAAAAAACATTTAAAAAATATTAGTTAATAGGTATCGTTATTGCTAAATTTAAAGGTCGCATTTTAAAAGCATTCAACAAGTTTCAAACGAAATGATTTCCAATCTCATCATTCTAGCCAATACTCAATTCAATAAAATTAATTGATAGGTATGTTTTTCTTGTACCAATCTATCGTTTTTTCAAGTCCAGCCTCAAGAGAAACTTGTGGCTTCCAACCGCATGCCCTAAATAACTTGTCTGAATTCAAGATAACACCGGTTTTTGCTGTAGGCTTGTTGGTATCAAATACAATTTTCCTTTTTTCTTTATCGGCTAAGCGTCTAATAATTTTCACTAAGTCAGATATTTTTATTCCGACTCCTGATCCAACATTCCAAATATTAAACTTTTCTTGTATTTTAAGATTCACTAGCTGTTCAATTGCATTTATCAGATCTGAAATGTAAATATAGTCTCTAAACTCGGAACCGTCACCCCAAACTTTTATTGGATTAAAATCAGATTCATGTATTTTTCGAATTGTTGCTCCAATTACATGCGACCGAAGTGGATCAAATTTATCTCCAGGGCCATAAATATTAGAATGCCTAATACAATGTGTTGTCATAGCTGAATTAAGAGAGTAAAACTTGCACATTTTTTCAATATATACTTTTGTCCATCCTGCGCCTTGGTATGTGGGATATATTTCATCATTCAGATGATCATCTGTTTCGCAAACAGGGTCCATTTGAAAAGGGGTTTTTTCTTTTTGGTACATTACAGTGCAGCTTAAAAAAATAAATTTTGAAACTCCCTTGGTAGCCGCTTCTCTTAATATCAAAGAATTCATTATTGCATTATCTGTTACATGAATACTCGGATTATTAACAGCGTCATTGATGCCAGTAGTTGATGCTGCAGCTTGTATAATTACTTCGGTATTCTTAATAACCTCTCTAACATCATTTAAATTTCTTAAATCAGCTTTGAAATACCTCGAATCATTTTTCAAATAATTTGCATCGCTACTAAAATATATGCCCTTAAGATTTATGCCTTGAATTTTGGAAAAATGAGAAAATAAATGCCTACCAATAAACCCTGAAGCTCCGAGGATGGTGATATTCAAACTTAATCCCCCAATATTTTTCTGGGCAACTTAATTGCAAACATTTTATCCAGATGATCCAAAGTTTTGCTGCCAAACTTTTCAGTCATATACTGTCTGACAGAGGGATCCGAATAATATTCTACAACTAATTGATCTCTCAATCTCAAAACCTGCTCTGAAGTCAAATGTCTAGTCGGAAGTGGTTTGCAATCGTAACCATATAAAGAGTATATATCCCAATTTTCAGGCTCTTCGACAATACCAGACTCAATATATCTTTTATAAAAAGGTGTTCCTGGATATGCAAATGCTGGATAAATGTTATTCCATTCAAACTTATGCTTTTTAAGGAAAGCCATGTTTTGTCTGATACTGTCTTCATCATCTTCATACAGACCCAAAATTGCATGTCCAATCATATTGATACCAGCTTCTCTAGTCATTTGAACGACGTCAGAATTCGAATATGTTAATGTTTTTCTTAATTTTTTGTTAATGTCCTTTAGAGCGAATTCATTGTCCCCAGCTTCAAATCCATACCCTATCCAATTAACGCCAATTTTTTTTAATTTTTTTAAGATATTTGGCTCTACTGAATCAACTCTCGCATAACACCAAATATTTAAATCATAATTTCTTTCTGCTAGTAGGTCACAAAATTCTTCAATTCTAGGATGCTTCATAATAAAGAGCTCGTCATAAATCCTTAGATTTCTGACTCCAAATTCGTTAACAAGAACATCAATTTCTGCTACAACACTTTGCATATCGCGAAATCTAAATACTCTTTTTTCATATAGATTATTAATACAACAGAATTCGCAAGGATATGCGCATCCTATAGACGTCCAAATTACCCCATAAGGTGATCGTTTATCTAAAGCGTCACCAAAACAATGCCAATTGTGAGCCCTATATTTTTTAGGGTGCATTTTTTTCCAATTTATTTGAGGGAGTAAGTTAACATCAATTAATTCAACTGATTCAGTTTTAATAAATTGTTTTGTTTCGTAATGATAAAAAGCCAGCCCTTTAATATTAAAAAAATCAGATGGGTTGCTACTTGAAAGAAGATTGCATACACTCTCATAACCCTCACCTACAACAACGACTTCGGCACTCGTTTCATCTAAGGTCCTTTGTGGCAAAACAGTGGGGTGTCCACCGTAAACAAAAGAATTAACTTCCAGTGAAGATAAGACATTTTTATATAAATCTATAACTGCAGGCATAGATTGTGTTGATGCGGAAACATTCACCCCAGTAGCTAAAACACCAACCCACTTAGGTTTTAAATTTAATATTTGTGACCGAAGTTCATCTTTGCTAAAACGATCAACTTCAAGATCTATAATCGAAACTTTAAAGCCTTTAGATTCAACGAAAGAATCCAAAAGTCCTGTTAGAATGCAAGGGGAAAAACTTGCATACTCTTCATTTATTGGCCCATATACTAAGCCTTTAGAAACCCTTATTAGAAGCAGATCTGTATTTTGCATATTTTAATCTTTAATAATCTTTGTATTACTATAGCGTGAATTTGGATTTATAGAATGCACTAAACGAAAGAAATTCTATAATTCAAGCCCAACAAACTCTCAAAACCTAAACGAGAATTATTAATTCACCTTCTAATCCAAAAGCACATAATAAGCTTTAGCTATCTAATTATTTCTTTAATGATATATTTAGGTCGGTTTTTAGTCTCTCTAAATATTGATCCGACATACAACCCAATAAATCCCAGCATTAAAATTTGAATGCTGCCAATCATTAGTATAGATGCCATAATTGCAGACCAACCAGGCAAGGAAATCCCCATAATTTTCTGAGCTATAACTACAAAAATATAAAGGGAGGAAAAGAGAGAGAATATTATTCCAATAAAGAGAACTAATTTCAATGGAGCGTCTGAAAATGATATTAAGGCACGATCAATCCAATAATAAATCACTCGTTTACTTAACACTGTATTTTTTGTGTTTTCTGCACCATCAAACCTTGGGTCTCTGTCATAAAAAACTTGAATTTGTTTAAACCCAATCCAGCTTACCAAGCCCCTCATATAAGGTCTATCTTCTTTGAGTTTAAGAACTTCATTTACCGCCCGCCTTGATAGCAACTTAAAGTCTCCAGAATCAACTTGCAAATCAATATCCGATATTTTCTTAATTAATCTATAACCAATTTTTGTAATAAGCAATTTTAGCCAATGTTCTCCATACCTTTTATTTCTTGTTGTATAAACTATTTCTGCGTCATTATCTCTTATATATGAAAAAATAAGTTGCTCAATTAACTCAGGCGGATCCTGTAAATCAGCATCCATATAAATAACAATATCTCCAGATGAATGTTCCATGCCGGCTAATAAACATTCGACTGTACCAAAATTACGGCTCATATTAATAATGACAATGTCTTTACTTATTAATTCGCCTCTCAATAAATTTTCAGAGTTATCTGTAGAGTTATCATTGACAAAGATTAATTCATAACTTTCTACAATTTTGTTATTTTGAAGTGCAAAGAAAACATTTCTTAATCTTTTTATTAATTCAGGAAGAACATTCTCCTCATTATAAAAAGACAAGATCACAGAAGCTTTGTATATTTGACGCATAATCACCTTTATTTGAAATTAAAATTTCAAACAACTATTTAAAAGTATCTTTCTTTTAATTACAAATAATTGAATCAAAAGCATTATCAAAAATGCTGTAATTTGAGAAATACATATCGCTTTAATTCCAAGATCATAAATAATTGTTAATACAGTGCCAACTAGGTAAACTGAGGAATAAACAATCGAAGTGAATAACAAATATTTTAGATTAAGGTAAGAAATTAAATAAGCTGAAGTAACTAGATTAATTGACATGCTGAATCCAATTAAAATTATAAATGGCATTAAATTTAAATGCGGTCCAAGACGCATATCAAAATATGAGTTAATAATTGGACTTAATAGATAGAAAAAAAGTGAAGCTAATATTGCTGATACTAACATAAAAAATAAAATATAGCTCACATGTGCTTTTGCCTTAAATTTTATAGAGGAGAGTTCTTGAATTAAAACTGGGCTATAAATAGAAGCAAGGAAGCTAATAGCCATAGCGATAGGATAAAAAGAAGTCAATTGAGCTAATTCTTGATACCCATTAATACTGAATTTAGAAAATAAGATAAGGCAAAATCCATGAATAGGTCCAGTAATCATATATGAGGGCAAAAAATTTAAATAGGCTTTAACATCATTTGCTAATAAATTAGTTTTTACATAAAAAGGGGGGGGTTTAAAATAATTGATCAAAAAAAATTGCAAGAAAATACAAAGAACTATTCCAAAAAGCAATACAGAAAAGAAATTCATATAAATCCGACTTATTATTAAAAATAAGGCTAAGCTAAAAAAATAAAAGAAAAAAGAAGTAACTAAAAGATTGAAGGATTTGCAATTATTGAAGAATACAGAAGCCCCCGAAGGGATAATGATATTAATTAATGTCAGCATTAAAATAAAAGCGCTTACATGCCAAGGAGCAGAGTCTATTGAATAAAAAATAACATACCCAATAAATGATAACAAAAACACAACTAAAGACACAAAAGATACAAGATTAAAATAAGAAGATTTGATAGACAATTTATAGCTAAAAGATTTTGCTAGTAATGAATTCAATGCTTCCCCCATAAATCCCGAAAAAGCAGTAACGGTTGTAAATATAAGAGAGGCTGTTACAAATTGCTTAGAATCTAGAGTGGCTAGAGCGAATATGGGTAAGAGCCCCGGTGTGCTCTTAAATACTACTAAGTTTATATTTTTTAAAAAAAACTTTAATAATTTATTCATAAATATTAATTTATTAAGACAATAAAATCATATAGATATCAATTTGTAATGCTATAAATTCTTAATCGGTCAGACTCAATTACCAAATTTAAATCTAAATTAACTTTATCACTTACAATTACGTAATCAGCTCCTGTAAGATTAAATATACTCTCCCAATCTTTTTTGCTTTTACTTTCAAAGCATTTATCAACATCCCAATAGTTAGCTTGCATATTTTTACTATCAAATGATAGCGATTCGTAACAAAAAATATCATAATATTTACCATTAATCTTAAGTGGTGGGGTTGGAATAAAATATTCTGACCTTGCTAGATTTGTTATATTCAACCCCCTGAATGACTGAATTCCCCAGCTCACTATGTAACCTTTATCCCTATCTTGTGACGACAAAAACCTTTCTATTTTGTTTGGATATAAAAAACTGAAAATATCATAATCCATACTTTTATGATGTTTCACTGCATTAGAAAGCATAAAAATACAAATAAAAAAAACACCTAAATACTTAATTTGTTTATTGTAGTAGTTAAATAAAAAAATAAATAATGCGAGACGAAAAATATGTGAAAATTTAAAATAAAATAAAGTACTTATTACAAGGGCTAACAGAAAAAAAATTTCCTGTAATTTCTTTTTATTTACTTTAAAGTTCAAGCAAAAGAAAAAGAAATAATAAAGAAAAATAGCCATTATTAAATTAAAAAATCTATTCACAATAGCCCTAAAAAGAACGCTAGAAAATGGTAATGGATGGTATCTAGCAATTTCCAGATAAAAAATTACTGCCAATGTTATTAAAAATAATATATTACAAAACTTGAGTAATTGTTTTGGCACATCTAGATAGTTCAATGAGATAATTGGAATTGAAACAACAAGTAAATAATAAAAATTTATGTTTTTACCAAAGATTAGTGGATTGTGAGCACTCCAGAAAGAATCGTTAATTTTTACAAATTGAAAATTAATATGAGAAAAGTTTGTTTTATTGAATTCCGAAGCTGAAGCTGTAACAAAACTTGCAAAATCATTATTGCCATAATGCAGCAAAATGAAAGAAATTAATAACCCTATAAAGAGGTATAAGAAATTCTTCTTTTCTATATCACTAAAATTAATGGATAAATATAAAAGTATTGGCAAAAACCAAACCATATGCCATGAAAATAAAATACCAGACAGCAAAAAACCTAACTTTCTATTCTTTATCAACAATATGAGTGATGCCAAACAAAGCCACATACCTTGATTGCCAAACTCAAAAAAACCTATTCTAGGTGACCACGGATAAAGAGCTGAATTGATCGGATTAGAAACGTTGTAGATTACTGAGAAAAAAACTAACAGCGCTAAATTGCTATATTTATCTGAAGAATCAATGAATTTAAATAAATTTAATATAGAAAAAACAGTTATCAAGGTGGTGAGATATGAAACTAGAATTTGAACAATGCGCGGACTAAGATTTAAATTCAGTAAAAACTGTAAAAATGACACTTGTGAGCTAGGATCAAGCATCCTAACAATAAAATTATAATTAAACTCAGAAACATGTATGTCTTGGTTAGCTGCAAGAGCAAACTCTACGTGCTCAGTTATTGCTGGATGGACAGCCAAAACAAGGAATGAAAATAAAATAGATAAATGATAAATATTTAAACCATCGATAAATGTTATGAATTTATTAATCAGATAAGCAGCAAAGCTTTTATTTACAGATATATTTTTTGCCATATTTTAAGGATTCCAAATAACTTTAATTGGTCTTTCGAAAAATTCTTTACATCTAATTACAAAAATAAAAAAATTGCTTGGCCTTAATATTTATTTAAATCAGCCTTAAAACCTTTTACCCAGAACTTAAGTTCTTTTTTAATTAATATCTCTTCTTTTTCAGGTATTGTTCCCATCCATTTAAGTAAAGCATTCAGCCATTTTTTCTCAACTTTTTTAGAAAATGCAATACGGATTTTTTTATGAAGGGTGGGCAGGGTTTGTTCTTCCTTAGCCAAAAGTTCCTCATAAAGCTTTTCACCAGGCCGTAAACCTGAAAAAACAATTTTAATTTCATCCTCACTCATTCCTGATAACTTAATCATATCTCTTGCAAGATCAAGAATGCGAACTGGCTGTCCCATATCCAAGACAAATATCTCACGGCCTTTACCTAAAAGACTTGCTTGCATAACAAGCTGGGCAGCTTCTGGAATAGACATGAAATAACGCGTGATATCTGGATGAGTAACTGTTACAGGGCCGCCAGCATTAATTTGCTGTCGAAATTTTGGGATAACACTGCCACTACTTCCCAAAACATTTCCGAAGCGCACTACAACAAATTGGGTACCTTTATTATCCTGCAAACCTTGACAAATCATTTCGGCCAAACGTTTTGTTGCCCCCATCACGTTTGTGGGATTTACAGCCTTGTCCGTAGAGATTAATACGAACTTCTCTACTTTGGCTTCTTTAGAAGCTTTAGCTAAAAGATATGTTCCCAGTACATTATTGTTAAAAGCTTCTGATACATTACTGATTTCCATGAGGGGCACATGCTTATATGCTGCTGCATGAAAGACAAGTCTAGGTTGGTAATTGGCAAATATTTTATCTAGGCGCGAAGCATGTCTTACATCTCCCACCAAATAAATAAATTTTGCTGATAATTTTAAATTGCTAAATTCTTGCTCTAGTTTATAAAGAGCATATTCAGAAATGTCTAAACACACGATATATTTTGGATTGAATTTAATAATTTGACGACATAACTCGGAGCCGATTGATCCGCCTGCCCCGCTTACGAGTACGGTTTTATCAACAATTAATTGATTCAACCCGGAAGTATCAATACTGACTGGATCTCGACCTAATAAATCCTCCACGTCAACACGTCGAATCTGTGAAACACTGAAACGCCCACTTATAAGATCATCTATTGCGGGAATAGTTAAAACTTGAAGGCCAGATTGATTGGCTTTTTCTAAAACCTTTCGACGCTCTTGATGATCAATAGTTGACGAAGCAATTATGATATGTTGAGCCTTATAAAAATTAGCAACTTTGGCTAAATCGAGAATACTTCCCTGCACTTTTACACCTAAAATTTCTCTCCCCTGCATAGTTTCATTGTCATCTAATAAAGCGACAACTCGCCATCTCTGACTCTGGGCTAAATCTTTTAATAAAGAAATAGCAGTCGCACCTGCACCATAAACAACAACAGACTCACCCTTCACCAAATAAGAGCCAAAAAGCTGATACTCCTTTAACAGTCGATAGATAAACCGACTTCCACCCATAAAAAAAGTAAGAAGAATAGGATTAATAATTAAAACAGATCGAGGAACACGAACACTACCGTCAAATGAAAGAAATATGATCGCTAAAATAGTTCCAGCCAAAAAAATTGTGGCCAAAATACGTTTTAAATCGGGCAGACTAGCAAATCGCCAAGTGCTTCGATAAAGTCCAAATGCTAGGAATGAGATAGTTTGTACCATTAATACAAGCCATATGTTTTGGTTCATTAAACCAAAGTGTTCAGGGGGAATATCAAAATTAAATCGCAATAAAAATGCCAAATACCAAGCAAATATTGCAGCACAAACATCATGGGATAATGCTAGAGCGCTTCGATAATTAATTAATATTTTTTTCATTTTTTTTAATATGTAGATTTTAAATAATAATTTGGACAAAAAAACATTATTGTAAAATCAATGGGAAACGTCTTGTTTATTTAAAACTCTTAAGAATGTAATCCATAAAATTTTAAGATCAAATAAAAATGACTGTCTTCGCATATATTCAATTTCTAATTCTACTTTCTTTGCGAGGTCTAATTCATCTCGACCATTTACTTGAGCCCATCCAGTTAAACCCGGACATAATTCACTTATTCTTACTTTATTTCTCATTTTAATTAAATCATATTGATTAAATAATGCAGGCCTTGGGCCAACAAAGCTCATTTGCCCACATAAAATAGATAAAAGTTGGGGCATTTCATCTAGACTATATTTACGTAAAAATGAACCCATAGTAGTTAAGTAAGATGTTGGGTTTATTAACAAATGCGTCGCAATAGGCGGCGTATTTACCATCATGGTGCGGAATTTAGGCATCTTAAAAATGATATTATTTTTTCCTACTCTATCCGACCAATAAATAGCTGGTCCTTTTGATGTCAAACGAATAGCTATCCCTATAAAAAAACCTGGCACTATAAGCAATAAAATAAAAAAAAGGGCTAGTAAAAAATCAAAAGTGCGTTTAGAGGTCAATTACAAGAATCCAAATGTAAGAATAAAATAACTATAACTTAAAGCTTAAGACATTAAATTATTAATTATGCAAAAATCCCTAGTTTCTGAATAAGTTAAAAATGAATGTCAAACTGAAAGAATTAATTTTTATAGTGGCTCACAAGAAAATATAAGTATGTCGTAACTTTTTTTCTCCAAATGTGTAATTAAATTCAATTTAAACTCTGATACTGGCTCACCAAAAATTAAAACTTCAAAAAATCTAAATAAAGATCGGAATATTGTGGGGAAGTAACTTGGCGTAATCCAATCATCGGTTTTACTAAATTCATAAAGATACTTATAACCGACGGATTTTAAAAATTTAATTTCATCAGAAGTCTGATTAAAAATTCCTCTATTTTGCTCAAAAAGAATAATAGGTTTATTTTTTCCCAACAATATCTTCATACCTTTAAAAGCATTTAATTCATGACCTTCAACATCAATTTTAACCATACCAATATTCATTTTTGAAAACATTTTTATTTTATCGAAAGATTTAAGCTTAAATAAAACCTCAATAAACTTATTAGGTTGTGAATTTTTTTCGTCCAAAGCCAAAGATCCGCCACCCCAATTTAACTTTGGTATTTTTGCCACAATGGACTGGTTTCGATCTGAGGCACCAAAATTAAAGATTTCAACATTTTTTAATCTTTTAGTGTTAATTTTTAAAAGCTCAAATACAAACTCATTGGGCTCAAACGCGTAGACTTTTTTAGAAATCTTACTAAAAGCTAAAGTATGATTTCCAATGTTGGCACCAATATCAAGTATCACTCTCTTTTCTAATCGTCCTTTAAATAATTTTTCAATGAGATTTAATTCGCTATCTTCAAATCTGCCGTCAACCGAAATCATTTGGGAAATAAAATCGAAGCTAAACATTGCTAACTGGTCTTTGGTATTGATATATTCTTTAGAAATATTTCTCAAATACCTTCTTGTAATCTTTTTAGCTAAATAATTTACAAGCCCGCGATTTCGCTTTAGAAACTGCATATAAAATATCCTGATTTCCTAAAAACTTCCCTTGAAGCGCAAGAACCAGCTTCTTTGCTAACGGGCGTTAGCGTACTTA
>JACCDP010081336.1_pt1 | contig 12928 bp, 24 predicted proteins | sample 7445841 | NCBI WGS metagenome assembly JACCDP01 (sample SAMN15323441, study PRJNA562643) | freshwater metagenome | isolation source: river surface water | place: USA:Blue River Watershed | collected 2017-08-17
ATCATAATAGCTCCTTAGATTTCACAAACACCAGACACACATGCAAGCATCTGTGTACCTTCAACATTGTCTTCAACTTCGATTAAGCTGTCCCAATCAATCTCTTGAGGGGTGATAGCCATCAAAGCTTCGTATTGCTCCTGAGTGCAATCTTCATATGGGGCTTGTCGATACGAGCCACCATCATAGGGCAAGAAAGACACACCACTCATCTCATCGAAGTGCTCCCAAACAAAAGCACCAACTGCCATCCACTCATGCTCTTTAACAGAGATGGTTACAGAGGGCTTGTGCTCACACCAGTGACGCTGGAATACAAGCCATAAGCGTAGATGCTCAAGGGCTGTCAGACCATCACGCAACAAGGCTCCTTCTGGTGCTTTCTTGGGGAAGGTGAACACCATAGTCTGGTCAGGCTTCATCACACAAGGCTCTGCTTGCACCCCTGCTGCAATCAAGTGCTGTGTCAGAGGGTCTTTAATGTCTGCACGAACTCTCCGATAATAGTAAGCAGCATGGCGAGCATGAATACCAGAAGCACTATCGGTAAGCTGACTAACAGTGCCAGAGGGCTTAACACATGTAATGGCAGCAGACTGTGGAATGCCAAGTTGTTCTGCCAAGAGTTGGTTTGTTGCAACACAGACGTTCCTAACTTGTTCCAAGATGATACCAACACCCATGTCATTAGGGTTGTTCAGTCGTGGGTTGTCCATAATGCCTGTCATCGACACACCCAACAGACGCTCTTCCTCTGTGTTCTTCTGCCACACCTTACGTAGGTATGGGAAGTGGGTCAATGTGCTCTGGAATGTACCTAAGATTGTGGCTAAACGTGCCTTACGTTTCAAGCTGTCTACAGTGTCATCAGCACGTACAACAATTTCGGAAAGGTTACAGAACTGATATGGTCGAAGAATAATCTCAGAACACGGGTTAGTTCCAAAGTCAAAATCAGGATTGCGTCTGCCATTTTTCTTTACAATGTTCTTTGCTGCTTCACGATTAAATACACCACGTTCACCACTCTTGCTCTCATACAGGCTAGTCCATTCCTGCATGAAGATGCCCATGTCAGGACGCTCTGTGTAGCAAGCACTGTTGTTAGCCAATGCACGTTGACCATCTTTCTCCCACCATGCACCACTCTTAGCATGACGCATACGATCATCAGAGAGGTTGCTTAAGGAGATCATAGCACTGCGTCTGACACCACCAACAACTACAACCTCACCAATCTTACACATGATGTCATGGCATTCAAGGCTGTTGAGCTTACGTCCCTTAGCATTCTTGAAGATGTTTGTTACAAAAGCAAACAGTTCCTTCAAGGGCTCCGGGCCACTAGCACGTCCACCAAACACCTTCAGGCGAGCACCAGCAGGACGAACCTTAGACACATCAAACTTAGGAATCTCACCTGAGTAGAGCAAGGCAATGCACTGACGTAAAGCCTTAGCCCAACCTTCTTTGCTATCTGCCACTACGATTGTTGTATCGCTATTAAAGAGTTGCTCAGGAATCTCAGGGAGCTTCTGTACAAACTGACGTTCAACAGAGAAGCCAACTCCTGTACCACACAACAAGATGTACATAGCCTCATCGAAACTCTTAGGGTCATCAACAGGAAGGTAGGAACAATTATAGCCAGCAGTGTTGTCTCGCTCTAATGCCTTACCAGCAGTCATAACACTACGCATAGAAGGCATAACCTCCATGTTGTAGATGGCATCATAAAGCTCTGCATACATCTTATCAGAGATGGTATAGCTGTGCTCTTTCTCTAAGTGATTGCTCATGAAATCCATGTAGCGAGTCACTGTCTCATCCCAGTTCTCACGCCGTTGTTCAGCATCTAAGTAACGAGCATACCGACTCTTGGCAATGAACTGCTCATAACTTCCCATATAATTCTTCATTCAAGTTCCTTTTCTATCTTATCAGCTTTATCTTCTATCACATCCATGAACCTGTCAACAAGGTCATCACTACTTATGTCCAACAGTTCTAATATTGTAACACAATCTTCTCGTCTTAGCAAGTCAGCGATGTCATACAGAGTTAGGCTCATGCGTAAGTCTCTCGTAAGTAATTGAGACTAACAGGAAGCTCATCGAAGCTACCTTCAACAACCTCATTGAACATCCACACACCAGACCAAGAGCCATTGGTTTGAGGGGTTAGATACTTCTCATCGTGTTGGTAGCAGATGCCAGCAAACAAGCCTGTCATACGCTTACCATCAGCCCTACGAGCATAGGCAATACCTCTGTCCTGTACATGCCCCATGACACAGCTCATATGCTTCTTAGAGAGCATCAATGCAGGCGAGCTAACAGGCCTTCCCATAACACCCGAAGTGAAGTAATGACAATAAGCAATGCCATCCAGAACGACAGGCTGAAGAAAATCAAAACACTCCCAACCATAAGAAGCAAGTTTAAGGTCGTGATAACCAATGAGTCCGTCCAGTTTTCTATCGCTCTCAATAGCTCTTTGAATGCGTTCCTCATGGTTTCCAAGAAGAAAGACAAGGCGTGGGTTCCATTGTTTTTCTTTGTTTCTTTTAAGACGCTGTTGCTCAGCTTTAATCGGAGACAAAAGAAGTTCCATTCCAGCGTGACCAGATTCAATATCTGCTTGATACGTTCTACCTTCAAAGCTTTTCTTCCCTACATCGTAAATTGAAAGGCTTGGCATATCCCAATGGTCGCCAAGATGGATGATGACATCTGGTTTCTTGTCTGCTGCATACTTGCCAACCCATTCCAGATGCTCAAGAGAAACTCCGGGTTTGCATTGTGTGTCAGGAATAACTAAATGTCTCATTGATCTTTAAACAAATCTAATTGTTTGTCTTCTTGTTCTTCTTCCCATTTGGTTAATGGGTCTATGTACATCTCGTTGAACTGCTGCTCAATGTCATAGCCATACACATTACCTAAGAAGCGGGTGAATGCACGTACCACATCAGGCCATCGCTCAGCACCACTGAAGCTGGCATACTGTGTTAAAACAATATCAGGATAGGAACGATGTTCAGAGTCATCTTCATATCCTTTTGTTTCTACATGAAACATATAGCGTGTCTTATCATTGTCCATATAAATCCTTAATGCTTGGAAACTGTTGTTTGATTATATCACGACACTGCTCAGCAATGAGGCGATGTTCCTTCTGTGTTGCCTTGTCACAACGAATGTCAATGTAATGAAGCCAGCTACGAAGCGTACCATTCATATACATTGTACTTTCTGTTAGTCCTTCAGGCAACACCTTACGTGCTGTCTCTTTTGCAAGCCCTCTATCTAAAGCAAGCTGATACAGAAGAGAAGCTTCCTTAATCATGCGTTCTTGCACATCAGTCCACCAGCCCTGTAATGCAACATCATCAGTCTCAAGACTGTTCTGTCTGTTCTTCTCATCCTGCATACGAGCTTCTGCTGAGATGAAAGAAGTGGCAATGGCATACCGCTGACTAAACTCTTGGAAGCTAAAGCTTCTATGTCTCAATATCTGCCTAGCAATGTCACGTGTTGTAACAATCTCCATGCAAACATTGACCATCTCAAAGGGACTCCAATGCTTATTATCTATCAAGTATTTAATAAGCTTAGGAGCAGTGGCTGTGTTGTTCTTGTTAGTTGGGTTTGACACACGAGCCATCTCAGCAACAAGGGCTTCACCATTTGGTGTTGCCCATACAAGCCTAACCCCCATCAACAGTTTCTTCTGTTGGTTTAAGTGCATTCCCTTGTGCAATAGCTTCTTTTAACAGAGCTATTAAGCCATAACGAAAGAGGGCTTCCTTACCTTCTTGGTCTGTCTCAAAAGAACAATCGGCTGAGCCATCTTCATTCTCATTAAACTTCGTAACTTCAATCTTCATGTTTCAAAACTCCTTACAATATGTGATTCATCATAACTACCAATAACAGGAAACACTTCAGCTTTGTTGATACGCATCTCTATGCGTTCATCAGCATCCTTAAAGGAGCCAACCATGAAGTCCCCTGCTGCTTCCTTAATAACTTCCTTAGCTTCTTCTTTGTTACGTGCTAAGATACATTGCAAGCCACCATATTCACTACTAGGAAAAGGAACCCAGTAGTTAACTATGTATAGATACCACTGCTCATCGCTTGGCTCTATTGGCTGTACTTTCTTTGGTCTTCCCATAATCTTTCCTTTCAGTTTTCTCTAATGCTGTCTTCTCTGAATGACATGGTTTGCATAGCACTTGTAAGTTTTCTTTCTCACAGAACAGCCTACTGATGTATGTATCCCAATCAACAAAGCCTACGCTTGGTTCAACAACAGGGAAGATATGGTCAACCTGTACATCCTTGGCAACGAAGTGAACAGAGCAACTAGCACAAGCATAGTGCATTGCCATCTTGTTTGTCTTCTGGTTAACCTTCCTACCTATGTAAGCAGCCTTCAAAGCCTTAAGCTTAGGAGGCCATCTACGTGTTGCTGTGCGTAGGGCAGAAACAACAAAGCTTCTAAACCTCGCTGCTGTCCACTCGCTATCATTATGTTTTTGTTCTGTACCACTGACAGAGGAGATTCCCGAACCCTTCAACTTCTTTTTCATCGTGGCTTACATCTCCCATCGTAAACTTAATTGCATGTACAAGCTCGTGAAAGAATGTAGCTCTTGTTGCTTGTTCATTCATGTTGGCACGTATAAGTATTTCATACTTGCCGGGGTCACATGTACCAAAGTCTTGGAACTCCTCAACATAAACTACTTTCCATTCGCAACCTCCAAGCCAGAAACTGGAGGGAACCACATCTGTTCGGGGAATCGTCTTAGCCATAATAGAAGTCCATTCTCTTTAACTCGTTCTTCGCCCAGAGCCTCCAAGCAAACTGCAAGCATCTCGCTTTCTGTCTGCGCTTTGGCAAGCATCTTGGTTGCCTTCACATCCCCTATCCCCTTGATACCCACAATGTTGTCTGCTCTGTCGCCCATCAACATCTGTTTGTAAAAGAAGCGGAGTCCTTGTTCTTCTGAGACATAGAACTTGTCTTGCTTCACAAAATTGTAATGCCATCCTGCCACCTGATTAAAGTCTTTATCAACTGACACCATGATGCAGTCATCTTGAAGCTCTGTTGCTCTGATTGCTATCAGGTCATCAGCCTCTTCATCAATGCTCATCTGTGCTCCCCATGCGGTAACTAGGTAGTTACGTAGCATCTCTAAGTGTGCTGGCTTCTCTTGTGTTCTGTTCCCTTTGTAAGGGGCAGTGACAGCTATGTCTGTCCTGAAGTTTGTCTTCCCTGTTAAGAAGATTTCCCAACTCTCAAGACCTAGCTGTGTCATAAGGATGTCCTCAAGAAAGTTAGCCATCGTTGTAATGGCTTGGCTTTCTGAGTCATCCTTACAAGAGAAGGCAATGCGATAGCACATCACATCACCATCTACAAGAGCAATCATTATAGGACTACTTCTGCGTCTTCTTCTTGCTCAACAGGAACAGCAGCCAGCTCTTTGATACGCAGAGCAGGGTTGTCCTTGCTGTGCAGCAGAGAGGGAGCGTTGCCATGAGCTGCTGACATCTTGTGGGTGTAAGAGCTGATGGTTGCTTCTGCAACAGAGCCATTACCAATCATGTCAGGAGGAACAACATTGTTCTTCTCATCAACAGCCTTAATGACATAGTTACTCTTGACGATGATGTACTTACCACGTCCATACTTGTCATCAGCTTTCTCTTTAACCTTAACACCAAGCTCTGATGTAAGGCGTTGTGCAATGGAATCACTCAGGCCACCGATACAAATCTCAAAGCGATTGTTATCTGCATTGAACTCACGATTAGGTGTGTCCATGTGCTTAGCCCAAAACAATTTACCCACCACTTTAACTTGGTTCATCTTTTTTCCTTTGTCTAAAAACAATATTATAACACATTTTTCAATGTGTGTCACGCCATGTCTTGCCTATATTAAACTCACCAGAGACAGGGCAACGCAAGCCGAGAAGCTCTCCTGCTTTTTGTATGCTCTGCACTGTAAGTTTTCCTACAAGCTCGCCATCTTTTTCTTTTGTTTCAATCTGCCATTCATCATGGACATTGACACAAAAGCCATACCAAACTTTCTTCTTCCTTAGTTCTTGGTCTAACAAGACTAAGGCCTGTTTCATTACTATCGCCCCTGCGCCTTGTAATAAGCTGTTAACTGCCGAATGCTCGGAGCGTACCCAAATTTTCCTCCCATCAAGCCCGGGTACAAAGCCCTTGCTTGCATACTTGGATACATTATTCCGTAGAGTCTTGAGGGCGGGAGTGTTGGAAAGAAAGCTTTCGATGAGCTTCTGTCCAGCGTTAGCATTACCACCGACAATTTTACCAATCTTCTCCGCCCCTGCACCATAGAGAAAGGCGTAGATGAACGTCTTCGCTTCATCCCTTGTTGCAAGACCCGCTGCCTTTTGGTTTTGAGTGTGTACGTCAGTGCCATCTTTTGAACTCCCTTCACAAACAGTTTTGATATAGGCATCATCCTTCATGTAGTGAGCCAGCATTCGTAGCTCAAGGCCACTGGCATCAGCACCAACAAGAACATTGCCCTCATCCACAATCCACAACTCACGACAGTCTTCACCATAGGGGCTTCCCTTGTTGGGAACCTGTGCCATGTTGGGACTACTGTGTGTCATCCTACCAGTGACAGCACCATTGGTAATCACACTACCATGCACCCTGCCTGTGTCCTTCACCTCCTCAAGCCAGCTACCAATCTGAGCTACACGCTTTTGCAGCATGAGGTATTCAGAGAGAAGCCTTGCTTCAGGCAGAGCAATGGAGGCAAGCACTGTCTCATCAACAATGACAGCTCCCTTCTCTGTCTTCTTGGTGAACTTAACACCAAGCTTCTCAAGGCGTTCAGCTATCTGTTGTCTGCTTCCAGCATTGAAGGGAGTGACAATATCTTTTAGTGGCGCTCCTGTCCTCTTGTTCTTCCTTCCTGTTTCAACGTAGGGAGGGAAGACAACTTGAAGCTCATTCTCAATGTCCACCATCTTACCTTGAAGCATAGCCAACAAGCCCTGAGCTTTCTTAACATCCAGTTTAAAACCATGTTCCTTCTGCCTCTGAATAATAATTGCAACGTCATGCTCAAGCTTTATGCTTTGCTCTGAGAACTTCTCCCTCTCTAGCATCTTGTTAACCATCTCGTATGCGGCAACGAGAGCAGCAACATCGTCCTTACAATATTCATAGAGAAGCTCAAGGTCAGGGTTGTCCCATCGGAGGTCGGCAGACCACCCTGTCTTGTCTACATAGGCTTGGGCATAGTCAGTTTTCTTTTGTCCTGTTCTCTCCCCCCATGCTGCTAAACTGTGGCCTCCTTCTATATTTGGATTGTATAGCCTTGACAGTATCAAGGTATCTATCGCTTTCTTTGCTGGTATCTTCACCCCCCAACATCTCTTGAGCACTCCAGCATCGAAGCCTATCAAGTTGTGTCCTATCACTTTGTCTGAGCTTTCGATTAAGGGAATCAGTGTACTTGCTTCTGTGTGACATACATATCCATCTTCATTGTACGTGTAACAGCACCATATGTGGTCGTGTGTGCTGTTTGTTTCTGTATCTAGAAAGAGCCTCCGCATTTGGTTTCCTTATTCATATCCCAGTTCCTTAACCACAAGTGTAGCATACCCTGAGATGTCATGCCAACTGTCTGCATAGTAGGGGTTGCCATTGATAATGCGTGCCATCTTGTTGCAAATCATATCCATGCTCTCTTGCATGGGTGGTGACATGTCGTGCCAGTTACCTCTTGTACGCATAATTTGTTTTAAGTCTTGTGCTGTACGTGCAACATCTTTGTAGTCACCATAAGTGTCTTGACGTTGTGCTAGTGTTCCTTCAATTGTTAATGTCATTTGTCTTCCTTAATTGTTACTTCTGTCCATGCTGCTAAATGTACGATGCTTCCACTATCAGTATAACACACACTATACATCCCGTCAATATGGTCAAACATTAGTTCTGTATCGTCTTCAAGGACTACTCTTGTGTTCCTTGGTACGTCATAAAGTTTCATTCTTCTCCTTGAGTTTGGCTTCCACCATTTCCATCATTCCTGCTGGTGTGCGACCATGTCGTAGATACGTTGAAATTCCTCATCTGTCAGTCCAACCCATGTGCGCTGTGGTGATTCTGTAAAGTTCGGCAGTTCAAGCACTTCGTTGATGCTCTTTGCTTGCAACTTTTGCATTGATTTGCTCATGCCACGGAACAAGTTATCTCGCACAATAATCAACTGCTCAGTAATCATGTGCAGTCGTTCTTCATCTGTCATGTCTTACTCCTTAATGCCGTGGGCGGCTTCGATGTTTCTAGCCAAATGCACAATAAGTTGTGAAGTTAATTCAAGATTTGTCTGACAGGCTTCGTACCAAAGATGTTTGATTTCATTCTCCGTTAACGGCTTGCGAGGTGATGAGGTGGTGTAGAGGGGTGTTACAACTTGCTCTCCATTGGCTGTGGCATGGAAGCGTGTTTTATATAGGTTTCCTGATGGTGAGAACCACGCCACAGGCTCTTGCTCATCAAGGGCTTTCAGTTCTTCTGCAAGACCTGGGTGCTGGTCGATGATCTTTTTAAAGAGCGGCTCTTGCTCTGTGCGCCGTGGTGGGGTGGTGTAGAGAGGTGCTGGATTCTTCTTTGCGGCTTCATTAAGTTGGTCAATCATGCAGTGACTAAAACCATTGTTGAACTTCCAATACGCCACAGGCTCCTGCTCTGGCTGTGCCAAGGCTTCAATAATTCTTGCGGCGTCAAGCAACAACTCAGTTAATAAGCCGTTACCTTCGTCCACTAAAATGTTTTTAGCCAACGGACTGGAAGCTGTTGCCCTACATTGCCCCGCTATGTTCAATGCTTCTTGTGTCATAACCTAGCCTCCAAATACAAACCAACATTGCCAAGGGCATAGCCAATGAAGGCAATGCCAAGGCCTGTCTTGCCTGTCATCAATAGGTTAACAGACACCACCAAGTACACCACACCAATGGTGGCAATGAGCCAAGAAGCCATCAGCAATACTCCTTGGTGTATTCGTTAAGGGTTGCCTCAACAAACTTAATGTCTTTGAGAGACAGCATGTTTGTAATTTCTACACCATTAACATAGGCATCCCATGAGAAGCCACCAACATAGCCAACAGAGGCATCATCCTCTTCCCATTCATATTCAATTGTAACATCATCTGCATCAGGGAATGTTGTTACAAACTCTTCGTTCCCATCCAATGTTGGGAAGTTATACAAGCCAATCAATAAAGTATCCATACGTTTCCTTAGTAGTTTTCTCATAGCTTCTCATCTTCTGTCTCAACCATGCGTCCTGTGTACTTACTATACACAAGGTTACAAGCATGTCCTGTTAAGCCAGAGAACCTGTTCTTCAACACACGCACCTTGGTGGTGTTACGTTCCTTCTCATCGTCTGCCTGCCCATTACGCTCAAGACCAAGCACCATGTCAGATAGCTGAGCAATGGAGCCTGAGCCACGTAGCTGAGCCAAGGTGGTAGCTACCCCTTCCTCGTGTCCTTTGCCCCCATCAGGGCGCTTCAGGTGGCTTACAAGCACTAGGCTTATACCTGTACGTTGAACCAATGTGCGAAGCTCTGTCATGATTGTATCCAAAGCCTTACGCTCGTCACCATTCTGTTGTGAACTTACAACAATTGATACGTGGTCAAGGAACACATAGCCACACCCAAAGGCATTAGCAAACTCCTCTGTTCTTTTCACGATGTTCTGAATGTCTGTGCTACCGAAGTGGTCAAACATATACAGCCTGTCTGTGCCAAGGGTGGCATCAAAAGCTGCCCTCTTCTCTTCCATTGTAGCATCACAGTCGGGCAAATGCAAGGGCTTGTTTGCAGCCAAGGACATGATGGATGTGCCTGTCTTACGAACACTCTCCTCCAAGAACATCAAGCCAATGTTGTCCTGTGTCTTACAGAGGATGTGCCATATAAGCTCACGCAAGAACTGACTCTTGCCTAAGCCTGAGCCAGCAGTGACAGTGACAAGTTCTCCCTTACGTATGCCATAGGTGAGCTTGTTCAGTCCTTCAAAGGGATAGGACACCTCTGCCTTCTCCAAAGGCTTAGACACCTGTTCCCACAACGTAGAGCCAGCAACAATTCCATCAGGGATGTGCTTCTCAGCAGCCCACCAGCGGTCAATAAACTCCTTCTCTTTGCCAGCGAGGAGCCAATCACAGCCATCCTTCAGGCCATCAACCCCCTTCATAACCTTAACCTTGGAGCCAAGCACAGAGCATAGCTGAGCTGCCCCTTGTTGTCCCTGCTCGTCATTGTCAAAGCAAACAACAATGTTCTCAAAGCTATTGAGCCACTCGTAATGCTCCTTGGCATCCTTTGCAGCACCTCCTGCACCATTACGCACAGAGACAACAGGCCACTTGGAGCCAAGCATTTGGAACACAGCAAGGGCATCATACTCACCCTCGACAATGGTCAAATACTTCCCTCCCTTGGTGAACAAGTTCTGTCCAAACAAACAGGTGGCTTTCCAATCTCCCTCAATGGCAAACTTCTTCTCCTTGATGCTTCGCTTCTTTGTAGCAAAGAGTTTCCCATCATTGTCATAGTAGGGAAACCACACATGGGAGGCATCAGAAACAATGCCATACTTCTCCACAGTTGTCCTGCTAATGCGCCTGCTTCCAATGGCTGGTGTAGCCAAGGTTTGAAAGGCTGTTCTAAGGGCTGTTATAGCCTCATCCACAGGCTTTGCTGTGGCTGTTGGTGTCTGCATATATCCTTCTTCTTTGGGTGACTTTGTGTGCGTGTTACAAACAAAGCAATAGGTTGAACCATCATCATTCACAGACATGCCATCACTACTCTCACATGATGTGCATGGCTGATGTGTTTTAACAAAGGCCATCAATACTTCCAATCATTCCATAAATGTTTCTGTCTTGCATCTAGTTCTTCTTGAGACAAAGGCAAAGAGTTTTTCTTTGTTAAGAGAGCTGTCTGTAAAACTTCCATGAATTTAACATAACCAACAAGAGATACAAGCTCAACACAATCAGCAATTGTGAAGGACATAAACCTCTCTAGCTTTTCATCACTGTTCATCATCTTCAATTTCCTCATCATCAGAAGCATGTTGTAAGTCTTGTCTCTCTACTACATCAACATCATCTTTGACATAGGAGAAACAATCATTACACATATCTAAGAAATCACCTGTCTGAGCACTCTTACGTGTAGCTTCAAAGTCAGACAAACTAGCATTACAACAATAACATCTCATATATGTTTTCCTTAAATTAATTAGAAGCTTTCTTATATGTCTTTATTGTACAAGACATACAAGAAGCTGTCAAGGGCTTGCGAGGTAACTGGCTAGTTACCATGAAGAACTGTAGTAAAAAGCATACTTACGTATGTCATCTATTGACAATACATTTTCTATGATTGCTTTTGTTTGAATAAGGTCATCGAAATAACCTTCATCATATGTGCAACTACCAAAGAAGAAACCATTGGCTGTTGGTAACACCTCATTTGCCTTGTCTCTATTACGCAACACTTCATTGACCAGCTCAAGCAGGCGTTCTAGTTGCTCTGTGGTTACAAGGTATTCACCACAATTATCATTACCTTCCTGCACGTTATCAACAAACCACTTGTGGATTTGGTTAGCCTTACGCCAGTAGCCAGCCTCATATGAAAGCTCTTTGATTGGCATACCATTAACCTTCAGGTCATCAAGGTAGAACTTCAAAGCCTTACCGCTATCATCGAAGTCATAGATGTAACGCTTTGCTGTCAAATACATATCTAGTCCCATTACTTTCTCCTTTGTTTAAAGAATCTAATTATACACAAACCAACAATAAACCCAATGAGGTACACCAAGAAGATGCCAAAGCCATCAACATGGTTCCGCATTGCCTGCCTCCACATATGGTGTGCCAAGCATGATTTCCATCCTTGCAAACTTAGCCTTATGTACAGGCTTTCCAATGTTTGTCACAAACGATGAGAACAGATATGGATTGTAAAACAGAGGAGTCCATATTACTTCTTCCTTACTCCAATCATAAGGACTTGTGAGAAAACCAACAACTCCTGCATGTACGTTCTTGCGCTTCTCACGCACCACACGCTGTCTTCCAGCCTCTGAAACCTTGAAGGTAGGGCTGTCTATAGCCAAGGACGTTCTATGTCCTATAACCCTGCCCTTGTCCTTGCCCTCCAATGCCTTCACAGAGAAGACACGCTTGTGCAAATTGAAATATACAAACACTTTCATGCTTCTTTCCTCATCAAAAGCTCTAGGAAATTCTCCTTAATGTATGGAAGCTTCCACCAAACATCACCATCTAAATAGCCAGCAATGTCGTGGGCATAGATGCTCCCCATCTCTGTATAAAAACCCTCGACAGTAGCCATGCGGATTGCTCCACGCTTGTTGTCCTCCAACACAGCTTGCCACCCATTACGTAGGACAACACGTGTCCCCTTCTTAAGTTTGTTTGTCTCTGCAAATTTACTCATTTGGTAACTCCTTAGTAACCACACAAACTAATCCCATCTGTTGCCATTTAACAACAAGAGCACTGGTTTCTTCTTCTGTGTCCTTATATCCAACAAAGTCACAGCATCCAATAGTTCCTACAATCTTATACATTTACAAGCTCCTTGATTTGAATAACTTTAGCCATCTTACGTGAATGGGCAACATAAGCCACCACCTTAACATCCTTGCTCCAACAGGCAGTGCATTCCTTGCACTTACCCTCTTGCAAACTACTAGGGCATACGTGTACGCCTTGTCTATGCTCATGGCTTTTGATAACCATTGATGTGGTGGCTCCTGCTATTTGCTCTTCTACATTGTCGGCACTGAG
>JACCDP010173356.1_pt1 | contig 12927 bp, 4 predicted proteins | sample 7445841 | NCBI WGS metagenome assembly JACCDP01 (sample SAMN15323441, study PRJNA562643) | freshwater metagenome | isolation source: river surface water | place: USA:Blue River Watershed | collected 2017-08-17
CCTCTGTCGTCATGAGCGCATCGTAGGTCTCTTTGTGCTTCCCGTCTCGAGCACGTCCGAGCACATAGCCGGCGAGATGCCACCGGACACGGCCGACAGTCGACCCACTGTCAATCATCGCGATGGCGCGGCCATGCAGGGCCTGGGCGAAGCCTAGCAAGAAACAGTGACTGATCTGCCGAGGTGCTGCGTCGATGAGTTGCCGTACCATCTGTTCAGCCTCTTCAGCCTTCAGGTTCGACGTACGGCTGATGGCACCATCAACCAATGTCCTGATGAGGGCACGCTCGTACATAGAAAGCGTGCTCTTTGGGAATGAAAGCGGCGCGGATACGGCAGGCTCAGCCTTAGAAACAGGATGCTCGGTTACCGCGGGCTTTTCTGCCGGCTTACCCAAAACCGTCCCCAGTGCCTTTTCTGCGTTCAACCACAGCTTAATCTTCTTGGCGCGGCTCTCGGCCATGAGGTACGCAAGATAAGCGGTTGAGAACTCTGCGGGTTGATCCCGATGCGCGACGAATAGCTTCACCAGATTCTCCTCCTCGATTGAGCCCTTGATGCTGTTCATAGAGCCTGCCTCATTAGGGATTCCGGCCTTATCAAGATAGAGGCCGATCGCAGGAAGATGCTTGACCAGCAACCACTCGCATATGGCCGTAAAATAGAAGCTGTCGCTCATTTGATGAGCCGTTGCCACTTCGAAGCAGGCCTGGCCTTTATCGGATGCACTCAGGTTTCTGGCTATTTCCTTGAACTGCATACCGCTCCTCCAGCCCCGGTGCTTGGAGATTTCGACCAAGATGGAGCGTTGCGCCTGCTTCTTGTCGTAATCCAAATTGACGAATATGGAATCGCATGCTTCGGCGCGCTGAGCTTGGGTCATCCTATCCCACACTTGACGATATCCACGTGGGATTGATTCGAGGATATTATCAATTACCTGGCCGGACTCTCCGGCTTGCTCGACGTGGGTAGAAGACATGATTTTAGGGTAAAACTATCTTTAGCGACCTAGTAGAATCCCCCAAGCGCATAAGCGTCCCTCCAAGGTTAAATTAAAGCCTAACTTAATTAGAGATTTAGCTAAATTGCCCCTTTGAGGGTGCATGAAAGATCGCCTGAATTAGGGTATCGTATCCATCTTGGGCCTACCACTTGCTTATCTCTATGCTGTCTGCCTGGTCGTCACCCTCAAGCAATCCGTCCGGCGATGCCTGTACCGCCGCTGGGAGGGCAAGGTCGTAGGCCGGGAAGTCCGAACCAAGATCTTCGAACTAGAGCGGATATATCGGGGCAACACCCCATACCCTATCGGCGAGATCCGCATTACGGCCAAATCCTATACCGGACGGGCCAGGCCAATGGGTCAGGCCGTGACTAAATCCCCCGATATAAAACCTTAATTTAACCAACCATTTAGAACCAGTACCTGAGTAGTAACGGCCTGACCCCGTGTTCGGTTACGCGATTACCAGCGTCAATCGGCAAAGCTCATGGATAATACCTAAGGTTTTAACACGTAAACCACAGAACGCTTAGTCAATGAGTGTTGACGACCCTGAACCTTGCCATTGATGAGACGTATCGTCTGGCCTGGCATAATGCCCTGAACACCAGGCTGGAAGGCGACAAACTCTGGTGCCACCTTGAGGCTTTTCCCTGAGCCGTGAGGTTTGGCCATAACTAGTTTTCCGTTATTTCCGAGAGGGATAGTTGATTCGACCTCGTATTCTACGTCTACAGGCCATTCTCCGGTCATTGCTGTCCGCGCCTTCCAGTAAGAGGGGCAAATAGGTCGAGAGGGGCAATAACGGCATGCGTCCGGCGATGGCTTTGCAAGGTGCAGAAGCTTAAGCACAGAACCTGCTTGAACAATTTTCTCGTTAAGTGACACGAGCCAGCGTGCAGCTACGGCTAATTCTTCCAAGACTTCATCAGGATGAAAGGGCACCTCTACCTCACGGTCATTGATATCAACAAGCACGAGCCGATCAGCCATTACCCCAATGTCCTCATAGACGATACCAGCATAAAGGAGAAGCTGCATCCGATACTCACCTTTAACGTACCCCTCTTCATCAATAACGTGGCAAGATTTCTTGTCATAGATGACAAAGCCGCGGGGGCCATCGACGATCTTATCTACTTCTCCGTAAATGAGGTTATCTTTTGAGCTAAATGCCTCCTCGAACATATACTTCGTAGTCCCCCCAGCACGATTACCCGAAGTCGGCCTCGGAGATTTTACGCCTCTGACTGCCGACTTAATCGCAGCATGTCTTTTCTCAGGAAAACGAGGGTCCGATTCAGAAAGCTTTATCAACCTACTATTCAAAGGATGAGTAGATAGCTTTGATTCGGCTTGAGCAATGAGATCATCAAATTTAGCCGCAGCCTGCTCGTGTGTAACCTCAGATGTGGCGCTCTTCCCTGACCATCTTATTAGCTCATGGATAGCCGTACCAACGATAGCGGCCGCATTGTCCGGACTAAACTGCCAAACCTTGGCCTTAGTCAGGACATAACTTAAAGGGCAGCGTCGAGCATAAAGGTACTTGCTTGGTGAAATAGAGCGAATCGGCTCAATGACCGCATCCGTCAGAGAGATTACTGAATCCAAAGGAAGGCTCATCGTTCAGAGGCACCAGTGAGGGCGGCGAATAAGGTTAAAAGTATCCGCAAGGATAACTTGATAGCCCGGCAATAAGGAAGCTATCTCATCGCGAACCTTGAGCAGAACCGGAACGTTAGAATTCCAGAGAGGGTGAATCACGATCACTACGTTCTTTTCATTATGATTAACTGCGCATGGATGTGATATCTCATCACCCAGGGGTTCATAACCAACTCCCGCGAAGCAAAGTGCGTCAAGGGCATTGGATGCGATTCCATTTGACCACGAATCATAGTATTCACCAGAACCAGAAGAGCCAAGGTTGGCACTAGAATCCATCATTACCCTTATAAAGTCCGTCCCCAGGCGCCAATCGAGTATCGGGTGGTAAGGATGGTTAGAGTGATTGGCTATGCATTTCGGACAAGAAGTCTGGCAGCTAGTCGTTCCTTTACCATGCGCGCTGTCGTTGAAAATGCTCCAAAGTCTGCCATCGGTGATCTCCTCAAAAAACGGGATGGGGTTGTCCGCTATTTTTGCGCAAAAACCAGCTCCGTTGGTAAGAGTATCGTATAAAAGCATACTCGGTGCAGATCCAGGCAGCTGCTCGACATTACATACTCCAAGCTCTCCTTCTAAAAGCTGCATACGAAACTCACCTGATTTTTTGAGTAAATAAGACGCCGAATAAGCCGCCCCACGAGTAGCGGCTCCGTCCACCTTTCGACGCATGCCCGCAACAGTCTCTATGTCTTCCTTAACTATCATAGACATCCGGAGGCATTCAGGGACCACTGAAGGCATAAATCCGACAACATCGGTATGCGTTTCCGCCTTAAGGACAATACTTTGCATGGAACCAGCTGCAACCGCCGTGGGAGTCCTGCGTTTACCCGCTGAATCAGTGAAAGAAAAGCCTTCCGCAAGCCACTGGTTAGGCAAGAAGCCGTCTCTGGAGACACTTCCTTTGAAGCCATCACCATCAGGTCCAAAGTTATATGATACTACGGAACCAGTGTGCGAGTTTGTGGTGCTGTTCAGGAAGTGTGCCGTCTTCCTGTCGCTTGAAATGAGCGCAACTGTAACCGGATTACCCGAACGGACAGAGCCACCGTCTTTTGCATCATCTGGCGACCCGAAGTTAGTACGATAGGCGGCAGGAGTGGCAGCCTTGAAAACTCGGAATCTTTCGGTGTCGATTGCCGCACCACATTGGAGGCAATTCTTAAGAGACGAGGGGTCAGTCTTAATCTCGTTAGAATAGGAACAATCCTCGCAGTGACACATGTCGATCGGAGGGCTGGACCAAAGATCGCCGACGGGATCAACCATATACTTCTTACCCTGGCGTCTCACATTGAGCTGCGGAGTAAAACCAACTGAAGTATAAACACGTTTATCCTTTGTCTTCTGAGAACCTGGGGCAAATTCCACAATCGAACGCTCAGTCGAACTGGAAATAGACCTTAGCTCCTTATTGTCAGTGAGTGCCATAGATTGGATCAAATCACGTGAGCCGGTCGGCATGCCGAATAGCGGAAGAATGCCCCGCTGAGACAGCACATCAGAAAGAAAATCTGTCCTATTATGCCATCCTTGCGCCTTTTCATCCAAGACATCGACCAGTTCATCTGTAATGTATCTGGCTATCACATCACGAGCATTGATACCGACTTTTTCTGATTGGGCTAACCAGTCGTTAAAACGTGCAAAAATAGCATTAAGGTCGGAGTTTCTGATTCTAGCTTTGACATCAGTTACAGCAGCAGGGTTTTTGGGGTTAAGCCATTCTTCGACAGTACCAAACTCACCGTTGGTCTGGCGACCGTTAGTTGGCCTTGCGTAGCTCCCACGGAAAGCTTCCTCCAAAACGCGCTTTGCCACGATTCTTCTAAGTACAGGAAGATTTATGGTAACAAAAGGTGCCGGGGGACTTTCCGTGAGCATATGCTCAGGAGCCTCGAAGTGGAACATCTCGTGGCTTTTTGACCTGCAAATCGTCAAGGCCATAGAAAACGCCTGGCCACGACGGCCAGCACGTCCGACTCGTTGCTGATAGTTATAACGCTGTGGCGGCATATTTGCCAGGAGAACGGCAGACAAGTCACCGATATCAACGCCGACCTCCATCGTCGTAGTCACACTTAGCATATCAATCTTCTTGAAAACATCCTCATCTGGATTCCGTCCCTTGAAGCATGCCCCCTTGAACAGTCGTTGACGTTCAAACTGATCGTCGGTCTGACCAGTCAGCTCTTCCGCATGTAATCTAAACACACCTTCACCTTTAAGATATTGGCTGCTGTAAACGTTGTTCTGTCGGAGCATTCCAACGGTTAGGGTATCATTTGCAGCAATACGACCACCGCAGTTTGCGCGAGTACAGATACAAGTAGATAGATCTAAGTGCCGCCTGCCGCACTTTCCACAAACGGCAACTTGGTCGCTTTCTTTGGAAACCTTGATTCCCAATGCCCAACCAGGAAGGACGTAGTTGTCAAAAATAGCCCGACAAGATTCAAAGACTACTTCAGGCTCCAATTGATTTTCTTCAGAAAATACTTCGATAAAGGTCCTACAGCAGGCCTTTAGCTTCTTGAGGGTTTGGGCGGCGTCACGGTCTTGATCCTCATCTTCAAACTGCCATGACTCGGCCAGAAGACGCGTCATGGATATGATGAGAACGCGTGCTTTTGATTCTGAAAGACGAAGCTGACCAGCAAGCTGGCCAACGACATCCTCGCCTAGGTGTAAATCACGAGCAGCGCCCTCCCCTCTGATGAATCCAACTGGCATGACAGTACCAACGCCGGAAGTTTCGGCAGAGTATGCTAAGGATGAGAGGAATGAAGTCACCATCAGGCCACCAATTCTCCTTGATACGCGTGCATCCTGTGAGTCTTCCGACGATCTGGTGTTAAGGTAGCGGAAGAACGAAGAATTCTCAGCCTTAGCCGAATTAAGCGTCGAATTAAAATAATCCGCCCAGAACTGGTTATTAATCAATGCATAGTCGACGGAGGATCCGAGAGGGTTCACGCCCATCGACACAAATCTCCTGATTAGGTCAGGGATAAGAGTAGCGAGAGGGACGTATTCCGCAGATGGAGACGGGAGACCAGCAATAAGGCTTTGCAGTTCAGACTTTGCTCGCGACTGAACCCCCTCATTTCGCGATGTCAGCCTTGCCTTGATATCATCTAGCGTATCGACGGCCTGATCGACTAGCTCGACCTTTCCATGAAGCAGCATGAGATTATCACGCAGCACGACTAATGCTTGATCGTCCGCGACATAGTCCATAACCTGAGCCCTGATATCGCGCGCTTTACTTTGACGCAAAGCAGCCTGCACCAGCAATGCACGGAATAAATCCTGATGGTGGACACGCTCGATTTCGTTGGCTATTCTGGCAGCCTCTTCCTTGCTATCCGAAAAAACAACGAGCGAAGTCTTAGGAATATCCGAGTTGGTGGTATTTAAAATGTTAAACAACTTACGGGCCTGCATGAGCGATGCTCGCCCTGCCGTAGCCCTAAACGTACGCAAAGGCGATTTGCGCATCTTATGCGTATAATCAGAGCGGCAAGAAAGACACTCAGATGGAAGTGAATAATAGTCTTTCTTACTGCCATCATACATATGACTCATCACAGCAATCGTTCCCGGCATAGCCTCTTGCGTCATAAGACCCGTAGAAGGATCTAAATAGTATCGCTTCCAAATCTTGGATGACTGTTTCTTAGTTCCGTCGCATAAACGATGTTCTACGGACTGAGGGGCACCTAGGTCGCCGACATATACAATCGTAAGCTGACCATTTGACATTTCTTCGATGTCAGAAGTGCTTTTACGCGAGGGAACCTTCGCAAGGTCAGGGAATGTGGCGCTGAACCTTCCATCATTCGCATACCCGGCTAAGTAAGTCTCACCGCAGCATTCGCAGTAGAGTACCTGATAAGCCGGATGACCGTTGGAACATACATGATGCTCGCGTGCGCTTATCTCTCCCAATGGCCGCATCTCCGCATCGGCCTTAGCTCGATTCTCCGCCGGTATACACTCTGGGCATGCGCACGCCCAAAGACCTGAAGGAAGCGAGAGTAGTCCGTGGAGCCTGAACGAGGCAGTTTGCTTAATTGGATCAGACTCTGGTAAAGCCAATTTCTTGATAACAGCGTCAAGCATCACACGGGCATCAACGAGCCCCTGAAGGGCCAGCAGCCCTTCTTCGGGAGTCACGGAGTCAGAGAAAAGCATTTCGGAAATATCCGAACTTTTCTTGGCAACGAGACCACCAGGACCGTTCATCGCCGAAACAAGAGAGTCAGCTAATGCAAACCCTCCAAGTGATTGGGGTAGGAATAAGGCCCTATAACCATTGGCAGGTAGGAAACTCAAACCCAGTTGGGACGCCAAATTGTCGAGTGATACAACAGGATCGTCGTGATTAGCATCTGCAAAAGCACTGAAAACCGAGCAATTCAGCTTCTTTGACTTAGGCAAAGGCAGAAGTCTTTCACCTGAAACAATTGACGCTCCATCGAAATCCCGTCCGAAGAAATCCTTGAGGAATGACTTAGCCTGGACGATATCTCCAAAAGAAGCGGAAGAACACAAAATCCTCAGTTGTTTTGAATCCGTCGAGAGGCCAAGCTGATCTAGCAGAAGCCGCACCAAACCGGCCACTTCGGCCCCGGCGGTGCCACGGTAGAGGTGCAACTCATCCAGGATTAGGTGGAATACGTTGTCCGGATTACTTTCGAGCCATTTCCGCGTCTTCGAAATAATCCGCCGCTCATTTTCACGCATGAGCATGATACTCAACATCGAGAAATTAGTGATCAGGATGTCGGGAGGTGACTCTTGCATGTCCCACCGAGACCGCATTTCAGCCGTCTCTACCCCTGGGAACATCGGTATCAGTTTGAGTAGTTCTTTGCGCTGAGGAGCGTTCTTCGGGTCGTCCGCATTCTGATACAAACTTCTCATCGTATCAGCGAGACGTTGCATTTCGACCGCAAGTTCTTCGACTTTTCGATCGTCGGGTTTCAAATCAATATCACGCCAAGAGCCCGGCGTAGACCCGTTGTATCTTCCGAAATAAATTCGGTTACCCTTCCGATTACTGTCGAGCCATGTGCGGGCTTCTTTGGAATCGAGCGCCTTGCGCATACGTGCAAGCTGGTCCTCAACCAAAGCGTTCATGGGGTATAGTACCAGAGCCCGGACGGCCGCAGGCCTGGCCTCCCCTTCTCGCTGCTGAACAAAGTTGAGGTTTTCGCGATCCTGCCACCAGGCGTTTCGCCCGTCCGACAATCCGGGCCCCCAGGACCGCGACTCGTCGAGCAACTTGGCAAATAGGGGCAGCAGGAACGATTCCGTCTTACCCGAACCTGTGCCGGATGTCACCACGCCATCCATTCCCCTTCCAGCCAGAGCCAACATGTCACGCTGATGCGTATAGACGAAAAAATCGTCGCTTAGAAAGCCTGACGACTTGGAGAACGACTCAAGGTCACGGACGACGTCATCGGGCCAACCAAGACTGCCTGAGGGCAAGTCAGTGAGTTTCTTACCGATATTTTGATAACGCGGAAGCGCCTCCAACCAAGGCAGCCTATGGAAGGATTGTGCGTTATCGTCAAAGGGCGCCTCGAAGAGTGCACGTCGTTCAGCCTCCACGGTGTCATATTTCGTACCGTAAGCGGTACGCATATAGAGTGCGAAATCCTGATGAATCTGTTCGTACGACTTGATCGGGTTATTCATTAGTAGAAAAGATATCGAAGGGGATGCTTATGGGAGAAACCAAGAAGTTTATGGACCTGCTCGGCTAACTCGCGAGGTACGTCCGGATAAATAATGCAAGGCTTGAGCCGGGACTCATCCACGTCCTGGATCTCGCGCTGACTCATGCTCTCGCTGAAGCAGCATGAGCCTAGAAGCGTAGAAACCTCCTTCGGCAGCCAGTTATCCAATCTCGACTTAAAATTCGGCAAAAGAAAAACCCCGAAAGTCTTGGTCTTAGGATTATAGAAAAAGGGGCTAAACTCGTCCCAGAATTCCGAAAGCAGCCAAACGTAAAGCCATCTCCAATCCTCAAACTTATAGGCCTGGTTCTTCCGGGTCAACGCGATGAAGAGAAAGTCGTCGAATTTGGGGTTGAGGTTCGTGCATACAAACGCGCCAGGCTGGACCTGCCCGCCGCTTTCAACGTCCTTAGTTATCGAAAAATCCTTCGGGGAAACTCGCCATCTCCGAGACTGGTACAACCATGCGCGACGGTCCATTTCGCCGGCTGGCTCGCCTTTGATGAAATCCCCGACCGACGGACAACTCTTGAGATGGACGCGCCAGGCTGGAGTCTGAGCATCCCCAATCACATTCGCACCAGCTGCGACGATAGACTCTATTTGCGCAGCGGTGACATCCGATTCCTTTGATTTATAAAAACGCTTAGGGGGAGCATAACTCGGGATAAATGCGGGGGTATGCGGGTTGAGATGCTCAGCCACCCGTAATTCCACTCCGGTAGATTTCGCACCAGCAAGGACCCACTTGCCCTCCCTGACCATTGAAAGCGTAGGCCGGCACAGTACGAACATCTCGGTAGCGATGTCTGCTTCGATGAAACCCTCAGAAAGCCACCTTGAAACAATGATCCGCGGGCTCATTGATTCATTAGATGGAGCCTGGGCGCTCGCCCGTAAAACTTCGTGCACAATCTGGTAAAGCTCGCCGAAAGGCACGCGTCCACCTCTGGCAGTCAAAACGGCATGTAAGTTATCCTTAAAGGCGTTCATAAAATTCTTACTTTCTCGTCTAGGGCCTTCTGGAATACTTCCCAGATCTTTGCAGATTCCAGACGCCTCCCAACCAGTGGATGCGGCTTAACTTCCCGAAGCGTCCGCAGCCAAGAAAGTTGGGCGTTCGGCGGTGGAGTCCTACCGTTTTGCTGAAGGAACAAGAGGGAAACCTGCTTCTCGATTCGCATCTCACATGCACGCAGGTTGGTACATGGAATTACAAATTTAGAACCAGAAGTCGACGCATGGAGAGACCATGTAGCACTTAAATCTTCGCAGCTCTCAATTGGAAGGGTTTCACCAGTCTTGCAGCCAAATAATGTGACCGGCGGGGTTGAATATGTTACTCCGTCAGTACAATTATCCCAACGACCTTCGCCATGTGGAGCCCACTCTGCGTGCTCATGCAAACTAAGCGTAATTTCTGCCGTTTCCGGGGTGATTCCAGCCGGAGTTACCTCTGTTAACTCGATTGTATTTTGGCCCGACGAGAGCAGATCAGTCAAATCGAGTTCTTTTGATGTGTCTTTGATGTCCCAAAGAGTCGAACCTGACCTCAATTGAATCGGGTAAATTGTCTCGAACACCAAACGCGGGGTAGCGTTCTTGAGATACTTATTCCCAGAGCCGAAGAATCTAAGACCACCTGTGAGTCTCGCGATCTTCTTTCGCTCAAAACATAATTGAGGAAGCCCCGCACCCTCGATTTCCCTGACATTATCACCCAAGAAAAATAGCTTCCATTTCGTCTGCCCAATAAACGCGGGCTGATACTTGGCCGACTCTGCGGCGGAAACCATGAAACGCCTAGCCCAGGCTTCGATTCGGGGTAATTCCGGATGATACATGTTTACCATCAGTACTTGCTTCACATTTCTCTGCAGAGTGGAGACTTCCACATAATCCGTCATGCTCACAGATGGCAGCTTCGCCAGAACCTTAAGATCGCCGCCTACTGGCTTGTATGTATCACTGGCCCCCTGGCGTGTACTCACAAGATTCGAAGCCAAGTAGTGGGCAAGACCTCCTGCAGATTTCAAAGTGTAAACTAGGTCAGGCTTCTGGGCCGTAAGACCATCGTTAATGAATGTCTGTTTAAGACTTAATGAAACGACCGATCCATCCGAAGGCGCCTTGAGGTTGATGACCTCCCCGTTAACTTCACGGAAAGCCAATACATCGGGATCGCCGTCTCGTGAAGATAGGTCTACTCGGATCGTAAAACAAGGCTCAGGCTTATCTGTTAAGCACAGAAATGCCTGTTTCCTTAGACTTCTGCTTCGTCCGACCAAATCTCCCACATCCGCGGGCTCCCCATCCCACATTTCAAGTTCCTGTCGAATACGTTCAAGAAACAGGTCATGATTGGCTTCAGAATCAAAAACCGACTGGGCTCGTGGGGAAAACTTTGAACGCCTTTCACCGAACCATGCGAGTAGAGTGCTATCAGGATACTCCAAATCACGCTCTGCCCCAAAATCGTAGAACATCGTCCTAAGTTCCATCTCGTCACTCGGACGAAGAAGGCCTTGGGCGATGATAACCCCGTAATTTTTAAAGTGCGGAGACAGCGTCCTAACCTTAAAGACACCAAAAGTGCCATCATTAGACTGGGTCCACGCCTGAAGCGCTGACCAAGCGTGCCTGACCTCATAAATATCCGAGATCATGGAGTCTTCGCCAGCATCACCCATCATCTCCCAGTACCTGCCGTAGTACTTGTTGGCCTGATGCCTATTCCCACCCCAAGAAGAAGCCAAAACCAAAAGGGCTAGCAGTCCAATGAAGTTTGGCGGCCGCTCTAAAGGAAATCCTTCTGCCTGCCAGCTCTTGGAAATAGATGAAATACGCTTAGCAACATTGTCAGGCTTACCTGAAATGAAGGACTTACATGCCTCGGCGAAAATAATCGAGCCCTGCTCCCCTGTGAGTTTACCGGCACCCAGTTCCTCCCCCCATTCGTTGAGTAGCTGGCCGTCCACGAAGATTGACACGGGCCTGCCAGCGTTCTCTTCGTTGAAGATCTTCTTAAAAATCAGTTCGTTCCACTCAAGATAGGAGGGAGCCATTGGGTACAACGCAAGAAGTTGCGGCGAAGTGATTGGTTAAAGGGGAAGCCACCAAGCATAAGCAAAGTGGCGGGGGTAGCGACAGTCTCCCTAGGTGATCAAGTTTGTAAAGGGCTGAGGGTTTCTTTTTTATTATTCTTTAAGTTCTTTCTAGCCACGGAAAGGCCATGCTTTGAATACCCATGTGATTAAAAGAAGCCTCACCCGCCCGGTCAAAGGGGTCCAGATATTCTGGTGGGGTGGCGGAGGGGGTGTTGCAGCGCCAGAGCAGCTGATGACCTAAGAGGTCAGTAAATTGAAATGGGCTTAAGGTAGGCATGATAACGGTGTCAGACCAGGATGTGCAGGGGAGCTTGATAGAATGTGCGAATTGATGTAAAAACGATAGATCGATCTTGCCAGAGCGCCTGATTTGGGATTGATCTTGGGGCGACAGGGACTACAGTCCCATACCATGCCCCCTTCCAAAACCAAAAAGTCCCCTTCCCGCCCACTTAAACTTGTCCTTGATTTAGGGCGTAAGGTCATAGATGCCTTCAGAATCAGGGAATCCGAACAGGCTAAGGAGCCTAAGGCCGTCCTGAAGGCGCCAAACAAGCCTTACAGGGTCGTTGAGCTCTTTGCCGGCGTCGGAGGCTTCAGGATTGGCCTGGAACGAATCCTAAAGGGAAAGGCCTTCAAGGTCGTCTGGAGCAACCAATATGAGCCCGGAAGTTCCAAGCAGTGGGCCTCACGTGTCTACGAGTACGCCTTCCCCAATGAAAAGACCTCCAAGCACTCTAATAAGCTCATCGAGGAAGCGATAAAAGACGGAGAAGTCCCCCCCCATGATGTGCTAGTCGGAGGCTTCCCCTGCCAAGACTACTCAGTAGCTAAGCCAAACAACCAGTCCAAAGGAATTGAAGGCAAGAAGGGCGTCCTCTGGTGGTCCATCTACGAGATCGCCAAGAAGCACGAACCCAAGTTCCTCATCCTAGAAAACGTTGATCGTCTGGTAAAGTCCCCAGCCAAACAGCGAGGTAGAGACTTCGCCATCATGCTCAAATGCCTGGCCGCCCTTGGTTACGTTGTGGAATGGCGAGTTATCAACGCCGCTGAATACGGCATGCCCCAAAGAAGGCGCCGCGTTTTCATTGTAGCTTACAAAGCATCAGACTCTCTTGGGAAACTACGCGCAGAACAGTCTGCAGAAAACGTCCTCCTGAATGATGGCATCCTAGCGAGGGCATTCCCTGTCCAAACCATCAAACCGTCCGTTGTGTTTGAGGATGACGAAGTAGAATCCGACGAAGAACTAAAAGTTCAGGAACAAATGGAACTCTTCCTCCAGGCCAGCTGGTCGCCCTCCCGCACAATCATCGAGGGCGATCCACACGAAATCACGGAGAGCTTTAACAAGGGCAATGCGAAGCATGATCCGTTCATGAATGCTGGC
>JACCDP010269891.1_pt1 | contig 12922 bp, 15 predicted proteins | sample 7445841 | NCBI WGS metagenome assembly JACCDP01 (sample SAMN15323441, study PRJNA562643) | freshwater metagenome | isolation source: river surface water | place: USA:Blue River Watershed | collected 2017-08-17
CTCGAAAGCCTTAACTTATCAACAATAATTCAACGTTATCCCTTGGCTTTTATCCATTGAACAATGGTGGGGTCATCGGGCTGCATGGATGGATCAATTACTCGCACCAAAAACCCGTTCTCGTCCAACAGGTATTTTTGAAAATTCCATTTAACATCGTTATCCTCAAGAGCATTTTGATTGAGGGAGGTCAGGAATTGGTATACGGGATGCATGTCGTTTCCTTTGACCGAAATTTTCGACATCATCGGAAAACTTACTCCGTAATTTTTGGAACAAAATGCCGCAATCTCTTCGTTGCTTCCGGGCTCTTGGCCCATAAAATTATTGGCGGGAAAACCGATGATCACAAAGCTTGAATCCTTGTATTGCTGATACAAAGCCTCCAGGCTTTTGTATTGAGGTGTAAGCCCACATTTTGAGGCCGTATTGACCACCATGATTTTCTTACCCTTCAAGGTAAGGAAGGAAAACGGATTGCCATCGATGTCGGTTACCGTGAATTCATGAATTGACTTTTTCTCCATGGGTGCTGAAATGGATGAGGGTGAGTTTTGGGTGTCTTTTCGTTTACTGGTTCCACAACTTAACATGAACCCTGCGCTCGCTAGCGTGATTAATAAAACTTTCATGACTGCATTTACTTTGAAACAAAGTATAACCAAAAAGGTTTAATTACGTTTATGCGGTATGCGAATTGCCTACCTAGTACTTTTTTGTTGCTTCGGTCAATTGTACGGACAGTCATTTAAACTCTCGGGCAATTGGAGCGGCATCATCACCGACTCCCTCTTCACGAAAAGTCATCCAGCATTGTTGCAAATTAAAGGCATTAACGGTCATGCCACGGGGATTTTTCGCATCGAGACTTCGGAAGGATTTTGTCAATATGAGGTTACAGGAGCCTATAAAAAGAAGAAGCATTTCATCCTTACATCCTCGGCCAAAGCACTTTCAGAATCTAAAGGATTTAATTCATTGCCGTTTGAGTTCGCTTTTCATTATGACGACTCCAGCGAATACGTGGTAGGCACCTTGCATTCACCGGGTAGCGCATTTCATCGTTTTAAGTTGTATTTGGAATGGGATGAGAGCCCGTACATTCTCAACCAGGAAAATTCGCTTTCCAACATCGGTGCGCAGGCCATGGCTCATCGACTAAAGCTGAATATACCTGCGAAATCCAAGCGCATGAAGGAACTCGCCCGTTTTCAATTCGTGCCCATCTATTTTGAAGTAGATCGTTTTGAAATCGACAGCTCGTATTTCCCCTATTTGGAAAAATTAACCCGAATTCTGAACAGCCATAGCGATTTGCGTTTGAAAATCATTGGACATACAGATGCGGACGGAAGCGATGAATACAACATCCTTTTATCCAAAAATCGGGCGAATGCTATTTTTCAACATATAATGACCTTGGGGATTTCGTCTGACCGCATGATTTTTGAATTTCAAGGAGAGAGCAAACCCGCCGAAAGCAACGAAAACGAGCGCGGAAAACAAAGGAACCGCCGCGTTGAATTTGCTTTCATTTAGATGCTATCCCAGACGTGCCAATCGGTCCTTTAGCAGGGCTATTTTTTGCAAGGTATCTGCCTCTTTTTTGAGCTCGTTGTCAATGACCGGTTTTGGCGCAGAACCAACAAAACGCTCGTTCTGAAGTTTCGAATGTATGGATTTCAAAAATCCATCCAAATAAACCAGTTCTGCATTGATTTTTTCCTTTTCCGCCTCGACATCCACCATTTCACCAAAAGGAATAAAGTACTCAACTCCTTGAACCATAAAACAATGCGCACCGGTCGGAGGGGTATCGGCACTAGAGAAAGTAACTAAATTGGCCATTTTAAGAATGACCGAAGGGAAAATACTGCCATGGTCACCCACATAATTCAAGGAAAGTTTGACCTTATTGGCAACGGATTGTTCTTTGCGGAAATTTCGAACTCCCGTTATCACATCGAACGAAACTTGCATGCGGTCTAACAAGTCCGCGTTCAACCCATTGGCCGTTGGCCAAGAACTCACAACTACATCCTCACCTTGCGTTCGATTTCTTAGGGCGTGCCAAATTTCCTCGGTAACAAAAGGCATAAACGGGTGAAGCATCTTCATCAGGCACTCAAAAAACTGGATGGTACTTTCTTTGGTTTTTTGGTCCACGGGTTGTTCAAAACCCGGTTTAATCATTTCCAAATACCAGGAACAGAAATCATCCCATACCAATTTGTAGGACTCCATTAACGCCTCTGAAATTCGAAATTTATCAAAGAGGCTATTCAAGATGGGGATTGTTGAGTCCAGTTTGGCTTGAAACCATTCCACGGCAACTTTGGCGTGCTCGGGTTGATCAAAGTCTCGAACCTCCCACCCAGCAATTAATCGGTAAGCGTTCCAAATCTTATTGGCGAAGTTCCTTCCTTGTTCGCATTGAGAGGTATCAAAAGGAAGGTCATTGCCAGCAGGAGAGGAAATCAAAACCCCCATGCGCACGCCGTCTGCACCAAACTGTTGAATTAAGTCGATCGGATCGGGGGAATTTCCCAAAGACTTCGACATTTTTCGCCCTAATTTATCACGAACGATGCCCGTAAAATAAACGTTTCGAAAGGGTAAATCGCCCAAGTATTCATATCCCGCAACAATCATTCGAGCTACCCAAAAAAACATGATTTCTGGTGCGGTAACTAAATCGTTGGTAGGATAATAATAGGCAATTTCTGGATTGTTGGGCTGTGTCAAACCATTAAATACTGAAATGGGCCAAAGCCAACTGGAAAACCAGGTGTCGAGAACGTCTTGGTCTTGTCGAAGGTCATGAATGCCCAAGGTTTTGCCGAGTATTTGCTCTGCCATTTTTAGCGCTTCTTCTGCATTCTTGGCAACAACATAATCATTGGTTCCCGGTCCGTAATACCAAGCAGGAATTTGATGTCCCCACCATAATTGACGAGAAATACACCAATCCTTAATGTTTTCCATCCAATGACGGTAGGTGTTTTTAAACTTCTCAGGGTAAAATTTTACGTTGTCATTCATTACATTATCCAAAGCGGGTTTGGACAATTCTTCCATAGATAAGAACCACTGTAGGGATAGTTTCGGTTCAATCACCGCATTGGTTCTTTCTGAAAAGCCCACTTTATTCAAGTGGTCTTCTGTTTTCACCAAATATCCTTTATCCTTGAGTTCCGTGGCCATCCGTTTGCGCACCTCAAACCGGTCGATCCCTTGATAATGCAAACCGTTTTGGTTCAAGGTTCCATTGTCATTGAATAAATCAATGCTCTCTAAATTGTGCGTTTTACCTAAAGCGTAATCGTTGATGTCATGAGCGGGGGTAACCTTTAAACAACCTGTCCCAAAGGTGGGATCTACATACGTATCAGCAATCACAGGAATGAAGCGGCCACTTATGGGTACTTGAACGCGTTTCCCAACAAGGTTCGCATAGCGCAAATCCTCAGGATTAACGCATATTGCGGTATCTCCGAAAATGGTTTCGGGGCGAGTCGTTGCTACCGTAAGCCAATCGTCTTCAGAACCCTCGAGCTTGTATCGAACGAAATAAAGCCGAGAATTAACCTCTTTGTACATCACTTCTTCGTCTGAGACCGCAGTTAAAGCCTCAGGATCCCAATTAACCATTCGAACCCCTCGGTAAATCTTTCCTTTTTCAAACAGATCTACAAAAACTTGAATCACCGAATTCGAATATTCCGCATCCATGGTAAAATGCGTTCTATCCCAATCACACGAGGCTCCGAGTTTTTTTAATTGTTCCAAAATGATCCCACCGTGTTTCTCTTTCCAGGCAAAAGCGTGTTCCAAAAACTGTTCTCGGGTTAAATCCGATTTATTGATCCCCTCCAGTTTTAATTTCTGTACCACTTTTGCCTCAGTCGCAATAGAAGCGTGGTCCGTTCCAGGAACCCAACAGGCATTTTTACCAAGCATTCGGGCCCTACGAACTAAAACGTCCTGCAGGGTATTGTTGAGCATGTGCCCCATGTGCAAGACTCCGGTAACGTTGGGGGGAGGAATCACTACGGTGTATGGCTCTCGATGATCGGGCACGGAGCGAAAGTACTGTTGGTCCATCCAGTGTTGGTACCATTTTGCTTCTATCGGCTCAGGATTAAATGTTTTGGGCAATTCCATAAATGCAATGAAGGGATATATTGTTTTGTTGGGCAATCATTATTGTTTCTCCGGAAGAACGTTTCCGCGAATTGTCAAGACAACGGGGTCGCCGAGGTTTGGGGTAACGGTGATGGATTTGACAAATTCACCTACGCGTTTTGTATCGTACGAAACACTAATTTGTCCTGAACCTTTTTTTCCAATGGCATCCGAGGGTTTTTCAGCAGTTGTGCATCCACAGCTGGTTTGCACGGATTCAATTCGGATCGGAGTTTTTCCGTTGTTTTTAAAAGAAAACACAAAAAGATCTTTCGAATCGTAAGGTATGTCCTCTCGAATAATCTCCACTGCATCGAATTTTAGAGCAGGCTTTTTTGTTTTTTGACTTAACAGAAACAGCGGCGCAAACAGCAACACAATCAACAAAGGATTTCTCATGAGGTAAATTTTACACAAAACTAACCAATAAATTCATTTTGCCCTTGGATAGACTCCCAAATCCAACGGATCATGGGATAGCTGTTCTCCAAACGATCGCTCACGATTTCATGAGGAACAAACTCAACTTTGGCAATTCCCTCGCTGCTTTGGGGACTCAACGAATGGGGGGGTGCTGCGGTCATTTTAAACCAATGGGTTTCTTTCAGCAGGAATTTGCTTTTGGTTCGATATATATGGTACGTAATGATGGGAACATCTGCCGTAACGGTTAAATCGAGTTGGCCGCATTCTTCACGCACCTCTCGCAGTGCGGTTTGCATCGGAAATTCTTCTGATTCCATCCAACCCTTTGGCAGATCCCATTTATGGTTTCGGTAAATCATAAGCAGGTTTTTTCCAGAACTAACAAGACCTCCTGCTGCCACAACCCTTTTAAATGCTTTACTGAAAAACTCGAACGGTATACCCAAATCAATTACCTCATCCAACTGAGAATGAATCAAATGCCAAAGTTTTTCAGCATTAAGGTCTTTTTTCTTCCAGACGCTTTGTTCCGAATCTTGTTGATAACTCGAAAAAAGGAGGCATTTATTTTCCGTAAAAACAAAATACTTTTGCGCCATGGTTTACGACAAAGATAGTGCAATGCGAATTGCCGGTGAGTTATTGAAGATAAAAGCGGTAAAACTTCAACCGGAAAATCCCTTTACATGGGCATCTGGTTGGAAATCTCCCATTTATTGCGATAATCGTAAGACGCTCTCGTTTCCCATGATTCGCACTTTTATCCGTCAAAAATTTTCGGAAATCATTGATAAAGAGTACGGCAAACCGGATGTCATCGCTGGAATAGCTACTGGAGGAATACCCCAAGGGGTCTTGGTGGCTCAGGAACTGGGCATCCCTTTTATCTATGTTAGAAGTAATGTGAAGGAGCACGGCCTTGGTAACCTAATTGAAGGGAGCTACGAGGCCGGTCAAAAAGTAGTGGTTGTCGAAGATTTGATTTCGACCGGAGGAAGCAGTTTATTAGGCGTCAAAGCGCTCAAAGAGGCTGGATTGCAAGTGCGCGGTTTACTTGCCATTTTTTCCTACGGTTTTGATCAAGCACAAGTAGCTTTTGATGAGGCGTCTTGTCCTTTCATCACCCTGTCCGACTACGACCATTTAATCGAGCAAGCGTTGGCCTTAGAGTACATCCGCGAATCGGATTTAGAAGCCTTAAAAAAATGGAGGGAATTGCCCTCTGCTTGGACTCCTGAGCCATGATCATTCAGAGCAATACTCTTGTCATTGATTGTACGGTTGAAGATGTATTGGAATTCCTTAGCCATCCATCCAACGTAGAGCGATTGTTGCCCGAGGAACGGGTAAGTGAATTCAAATCCGACGAACAAAGTTGCGAATTCAAAGTGCAAGGAGGTATCGTTATATCTTTGCTTTACAAGGGAAAAAACGACGGTGGGATTTTATACACCAGCGGCACCAAAGCGCCGTTTCCGTTCACCTTGCAAATCACAGTAAAGTCCATAGAAAGAGGCGTTGAAGGCTATCTTCTATTTAACGGAGAGGCTCCCGCCATGGTGGCTATGCTGGCGAAAAATCCATTAACCGCTTTATTCAACGACATGGGGCAAAACCTTAAGAGGCACTTGGAACAACAAGGGTAATTTCACCTTGTGAATAGTGTTTCTTCTCCCCGTCCACCAAAATCTCAAGGTATCCTTCGTGTGAAATTCCATGAATGATTCCTTTGAATCGTTGACCTTTCACCTCGAATAATTGTTCCTCGTACAAACCCAACATGTTGTCCAAGTAGTGAGCGCGTAATTTCGGTTCTTGATCAGCGCAAAAGGGAAATTCATTGAGGATGTAACAAAAATACTGAAGAGCATCATTCACTGAACACTCCTCCCCTGTTTCGTTGCGGATGGAGGTAGCCAAGATGCCCTTAAAATTCGTTTGATTCACATTTAGCCCCAGACCAATGGTTGCAGACTTAACGCTCGAACCCTGTATAACCGATTCAATAAGAAGGCCTGCAATTTTATGATAACCCACCAAAATATCGTTGGGCCACTTTACTTGGGCTTCGATGTTAAAATGCTTGAGCAATTGAATTAAGGCGAAAGAGACCCAACAATTCAACAAATACATTCGATCAACCGACAAATTGGCAGGAAAATATACCAAGGAACAGGTAAGGTTCAATCCTTTCTCGGAGAACCAGTGTTTTCCTCGCTGACCTCTGCCACCGGTTTGAAAATCCGCAATGACAACTGTGCCATTTTCTGCCAAACGGTGTTCTATAAGTTGATTGGCATAATTGTTCGTTGAATCAACGGAATCCAAACGATGAATGATGCGTCCGAAAAATGACATAGGGTTTGAATACGAATAATAAATCAAAGGTAAATTTAAAATTTAGACTTAGCTTTGTAACTTAAAGCAATTCATGGCAAAAAAGAAAATTGAATTAGACCATTCCGAAATGCTCAGCAAGTGCATTGTTGAAGGGATGCAGGAAAACAAAGCCAAGGACATCGTTGTTTTGGATCTCAGAGGTTTGGAAAGCAGGGTTTGTGACTTTTTTGTTATCTGTTCAGGTGAGTCCTCTACGCAGGTAGATGGTATAACCAATGCCATCACGCGTTATACTCGAAAAACGATTAAAGAAAAACCATGGCACATTGAGGGACAAAGAAACAGTGAATGGGTACTTTTAGATTATATTGACGTAGTAGCTCATGTTTTTTACAAAGATGCAAGGAGTTTTTACGAGATTGAAGAACTATGGGCAGATGCGGTACGTACCGATATCCCCGATTTAAATTAAAAAAAGTTATGTCAGACAACAAAAAGAAAGGAGGTTTTTCCGTTTATTGGATCTATGCCTTAGCAGGAATAGCATTTATCGCCATTCAGCTTTTCTACGGAACCGAATCAAAAATAACCATAGACCGAAAGCAAACGCTATTCGATTTAGTGGATTCATCGGGCGTTGCTAAAATTACTATTATCAACAATAACCGCGCTGATTTCCAATTGAATGCAGAGGGGGTTTCCTTGGTAAAGTCGATGAAAGAAGGGGAGTTTCCAAAAATATGGAATCAACTCAAAAAGCTCAATTCTCTAGAAAAACAAAAGAAACAAGTCATCGTACTTGAAAATATTGGGGACCTAGGGAACTTTGAAAACAGCATTGAAAAAGAAAGAAATTTCCCGTGTGACCGGGACACGGATACGGATTATTTAGGAACGATTCTCGCCTATTTGTTGCCGTTTGGAATCATCTTTTTGATATTGTTCTTTGTAATGCGAAGGATGACTGGCGGAGGAGGCGGAGGAGGCGGAGGCCAAATTTTCAACATCGGTAAATCCAAGGCGCAGTTGTACGAGAAAGGCAAATCTACCAACGTGACGTTCAAAGATGTTGCGGGTCTCGAGGGCGCCAAAGAAGAAATCGTAGAAATTGTGGAGTTTCTGAAAAACCCCAAAAAGTATACCGACATCGGAGCCAAAATTCCCAAAGGCGCTTTGTTGGTTGGACCTCCAGGAACGGGTAAAACCTTGCTGGCTAAAGCGGTTGCAGGTGAAGCCAAAGTACCATTCTTTTCCTTATCCGGGTCGGATTTCGTGGAAATGTTTGTGGGTGTTGGGGCTTCCCGAGTTAGGGATTTATTTCGGCAAGCGAAAGAGAAATCGCCTTCGATTATCTTCATTGATGAGATTGATGCCATTGGTCGAGCGAGAGGAAAAAACAACGGTTTCAACTCCAACGACGAACGCGAAAACACGCTCAACCAATTACTTACGGAAATGGACGGGTTTGGAACAAACAGCGGTGTAATTATCCTAGCAGCGACCAACCGCGCCGATGTTTTGGACAGCGCTTTGTTGCGTGCGGGAAGGTTTGATCGTCAAATCTATGTGGACATGCCGGATTTGAACGAGCGAAAAGAAATATTTCAAGTTCACCTCAAGCCGCTTAAGTTGGAAAACGACGTGGACATTGAATTTCTGTCAAAACAAACTCCAGGGTTCAGCGGTGCCGACATCGCAAACTTGTGCAACGAGGCTGCTTTAACAGCGGCCAGAAAGGACAAGAAAAAGGTAGGAAAGCAGGATTTCTTGGATGCAGTTGACCGAATCGTAGGGGGACTTGAAAAGAAAAATAAAATCATCACCAAAGAAGAAAAGAAAACCATCGCATTTCATGAGGCAGGACATGCCACGATCTCATGGCTATTGGAATTTGCCTCTCCCCTGGTAAAAGTCACTATTGTACCGAGAGGTCAATCCCTCGGAGCTGCTTGGTATTTACCCGAAGAACGAAGCATCACAACTACCGAACAGCTGTTGGATCAAATGTGTTCTGCCCTTGGCGGCCGTGCCGCTGAGGAGTTAATGTTCGGCAAAATAAGCACTGGAGCCTTGAGCGACTTGGAAAAAGTGACAAAACAGGCTTACGCCATGGTTTCGATTTATGGACTGAACAAACGCTTAGGGAATATTTCGTACTACGATTCTCAAGGAAGGGACATGTTTACGAAACCCTATTCTGACGACACGGCTAAAATCATTGATGAGGAAGTCTCTTCGCTCATTGAATCGCAGTATCAAAGAGCTTTAAGCATATTGACGGAGCATCGTGAGAAATTGGTTGAACTGGCTGATAAATTGCTGACAGATGAGGTTATTTTCAAAGAAAACCTCGAATCCATTTTCGGCAAACGTCCTTGGGAGCCCGCGGAGCTCTCTGCGCCCGAAGCTACGGAACAGAGCAACGAAACCCCAAGCGAAGCATCTGAGGAAGGTGACTCCAAGTCTTCTGATGCTGTTGAAGACCTTCCGGATCAAAACCTTTCCGAAGATCCTCAATAATGAAAAAGTTGCGCATGAGCAATTTGCAACAGCGTGTACTTACAGGACTGGTTCTTGGCGTTTTGATTCTTGGATCGATTTGGCTAGGTCCGTTATACCAAGGAATTGCGTTTAGTTCGTTCATGCTTTTGGGACTGTGGGAATTCTACACCTTGTGCGAAGGCATCTCCGTAGCGCGCATTTCCAAGGAAATGGGGATATTCATTGGATTGTTCATTTATGTTCTGTTAATTGGCATGAGCATGAGAATTTTACCCGTTATCTCCATCACGCTCATTTCTCCCCTGTTTTTTAGCCTAATATTGATCGAACTATGGAAAAAACACGGCTCTCCACTGGTTAACATCGCCCTGCTTCTAATGGGAATCATCTACGTAACCATTCCTTTTTATTTGTGCATCGATCTCAATTTAAGAAATACGGAATACCTGTCGTCGGTTTCCGTCATGTTCATTTTGATATGGACCAATGATTCCATGGCATATTTTACGGGAAAGTACTTTGGAAAAAGACCCTTATTCGAAAGGATATCTCCGAAGAAAACGTGGGAAGGAACGATTGGAGGAATTCTGTTTACCGTACTTGCCGGGTTAATTATTGGAACTTATGTCAACAGAGGACGGGTGGATTTTTGGTTGGTATCGGCAGTACTCATTAGCCTCGGTGCCATTTTCGGGGATTTATTGGAGTCGCTTTTCAAACGAAGCTTGAACATCAAAGACAGCGGCACCATACTACCCGGACACGGAGGGATACTCGACCGTTTCGATGCTGCGCTGTTCAGTATTCCATTTTTTTATTGTTGGTATATGCTGTACTTTTATTGGTAGAACATGAAATTGCATCGCGAAGGATATCGTATTTTGGGATTGAGCTTAGCCGCATTCTTAGGGCTTAGCTTTTTGAGCTATTATTTATTCAATGCCATGGTCTTCTATGGTTTTGTAAGTTTGTTCACGTTGCTTTACGTTTTAATTCTTCAGTTTTTCAGAGTTCCCTCTCGCAACATCACGGCTGAACCCCAACAGGTCATTTGCCCTGCAGATGGTAAAATCGTGGTCATCGAAGAGGTTTTTGAACCCGAATTTCTGAAAGAAAAATGCCAGCAAATTTCGATCTTTATGTCGCCTCTAAACGTCCACGCCAACTACTTCCCCGTCGACGGTAAGGTGATATACACTCAATATCACCCGGGCAAGTATTTAGTTGCATGGCATCCCAAGAGTTCCACAGAAAATGAACGAAGTACCACGGTGATTGAAACGATGGAGGGAAAAAAGGTTTTAGTGCGGCAAATTGCCGGAGCCATGGCAAGAAGGATTTGTTTTTATGCAAAAACAGGGATGAAATCAACGCGAGGAGAAGAATTAGGATTCATCAAATTTGGATCGAGGGTTGACGTTTTCCTTCCGCTTGAGGCAAAAATCCATGTTAATCTCGGGCAGGATGTTAAAAATCGTAAAGATGTTCTCGCTTCCTTGTAAATTTTTGTACTTTTAAAAAAAATATCCTTATGAAAAAATTAGTTTTAACCTTTGCTTTAATGGCCTTTGTAGGTGGCATGGCATCGAAAGTTTACGCAACTGAATCTGGAATCAAGATGGAAGTTCGCGATGACGAAAAGAAAAAGAAGAAAAAGAAAAAAGGATCATGTTCTTCCACGGAACAAAAGAAATGTTGTTCCGGTGGTACACAAAAATCCTGCAGCGGAGACAAACACTAAATAACAAAGGGGCCTTGGCCCCTTTGTTGTTATTCAGCGCTTAATGCGTTCAATTTTTCCGAAAACCCGTCCGACCTCTCGTTGAAGTCGTTCCATACGGCGTTGAAATCCGCTTTGTTTTTACCCGTATTAATCCGAGCAATCAGGTCATTATAACTGCTTACCACCTCCTCAATCAATTGTTCGGCCTTTTCGGCTTTCTCTTCTTGGGTTTCTTGAAGGTATAAGCACTCGTCGATTACATCGAAAACCATCGCGTTAATGTGTTTTTTAAGGGTTCTTTTATTGGCCATGTTGCAAATTATTTGGGTAAAGATACCAAAAATAAAAAGGACAGGTCTCTGCTGAAATCCGTAATTTTGGGCAATGTACCGAGAAATCATCTTAAAAAAGGGAAAAGATTCCTCATTGTTGCGCAGGCACCCTTGGGTTTTCTCAGGAGCCATTGCCACGGATTACAGTTCGTTTTTAGACGGAGAATGCGTTCGCGTCGTTTCCCATTCCGGAAGGTATTTAGGAACCGGGCATTTTCAGCACGGAAGCATCGCCGTTCGGATTTTAACCTTTGAAGAAGAATCGCTAGATCAAGGATTTTGGGATAAAAGGGTGCAAAGAATGGTTCTTTTGCGAACCACCTTAGGACTTTTTGAACACCGGGGAATATGCCGTTTGTGCCATGGGGAGGGTGATGAACTACCGGGACTCATCATGGATTATTATAACGGAGCAGTGGTCATGCAATGCCACTCCGTGGGGATGTTGAACCACTTAGCTGAAATTACTCACGCCTTAAAAATAAGCTTAGGCGAACGCTTCATTGCGCTTTACCACAAATCCTCTGATACTTTGCCCAAGCGCCAAGAAATCAAAGACGGGTACCTTTACGGTGAATGTACCGTCCCTCATGTTGCATATGAAGATGGCATTCAGTATGCCATCGATTGGGAAACCGGGCAAAAAACAGGTTTTTTCATCGATCAACGCGATAACCGATCCTTATTGGGAAAAATGTCCAAAGGCAAAACGGTGCTGAATGCCTTTTGTTATTCTGGTGGATTCAGCCTTCAAGCTCTAAAAAACGAGGCTAAATTGGTGTACTCGTTGGATTCATCGCCGAAAGCCATCGCCTTAACGGAACGAAACCTTGAGCTGAACGAATTCAGGGATCGACATGTTTCGGTTGTTGCCGATGCCATGGAGTTTCTCAAAGAGCTTCCCGAGTCCTTTGACATAATCGTACTTGATCCGCCCGCATTTGCGAAACATCTGGACAAAAAGCACAAAGCTGTTCAAGGGTACAAGCGCTTGAATGCCCATGCCTTGCGCCAAATAAAACCGGGTGGGATCCTATTTACGTTTTCTTGTTCCCAAGTCATCGACAAGGATCTTTTTCAACATACCATCGTGGCAGCATCGATAGAATCTGGAAGAAAGGTCAGAATTTTGCATCAACTGCATCAACCTGCAGATCACCCCATTGGGGCATTTCATCCAGAAGGAGAATACTTAAAAGGACTGGTATTGTATGTCGAATGAAATTCTCCCTCTCAAGTACAAAAGCATCCTTTCAATAGCCCTACCCATGATGGTTTCGGGTTTTATACAGTCGGTGGTTTTGATTACGGACAGTGCCTTCATTAGCCGCTATTCCGTGGAAGGATTCGATGCCGTTGGTAATGCAGGATTGGCCTACATTACGTTTTTCATGATGCTCATGGGAATGTCCGA
>JACCDP010057450.1_pt1 | contig 12917 bp, 10 predicted proteins | sample 7445841 | NCBI WGS metagenome assembly JACCDP01 (sample SAMN15323441, study PRJNA562643) | freshwater metagenome | isolation source: river surface water | place: USA:Blue River Watershed | collected 2017-08-17
ACCTCGTCAACATGGTCGTCGTCGGCGGCTACGTGACCTTCGTCTCGCGCATCGACTTCGGCGACAACGGCGACCGCCCCGACTGGCTCGACCACATCAACGCCAACACCCTCAAGGTGAAGCTCGCCGGCAGCCTGGCCAGCATCTCGGCCATCCACCTGCTGAAGAGCTTCATCGCGATCACTGATTCCGTGGGCGCGGGCGCGGCGATGTCCCCGAACATGGAGAAGGTCGTGCTCTGGCAGGCCATCATCCACGGGGTGTTCCTCGCTTCGATGATCCTCTTCGCCTGGGGCGAGAAGATGCAGCGGACCGAGGGTCACTGAGCCTTCGGCGGCAGGTCGCTGACCCAGCCGATCAGGTAGCGTCCGAGGTGCGCCGACCATCCGAAGTGGATGCGCAGGCGCAGGCCCGCCGGATTCGCCTTGGTGTCGATCGTCGCGTCCAGGCGCAGCTTGCGGCCCGCGTGGGTCACGACGATGGCGGAGCGCCCCGTCAGCCCCTGGCGCGTCGGGTGACGCAGGTGCGGCGGGACTTCGTCGCCGTCGCACGCGCCGCCGATGCCGCCGTCCATCCGGACCATGCGCAGGAAGTCGAGCGCGTGCATCGCGGAGTGGACGTGTTCGAAGCAGTCGAACTCGCACGCGAAGCCCGCGTCGATGGCCGACTCGAGGATCACATGGTCCGACATGCTGGGCATGCGCGCGGCCCAGGCGAGGAAGTGGCCGACGTTGGGCTGGTGGCCGGGGATGAGATGGCCCTGGACTTCCTGCTTGGGGCGGCGGACTTTTTCTTCGCGCACCTCGGGTCCGAGGCCGGTGACGATCGCCTGCACCACCGCTTTGTCCGCGGCGCGGAAGTCGAAGGTGACTTCGTTCGTGCGGCCGTCGACGCCGGCGGGTCCGGAGTCGTCTCCGGCGATGCGCACCCCGATGTCGCCATGGAACTCGGGTCCGCTCAGGCGGACGCAGTCACCGTAAGCCGGCAGCACGAAGAACGTGGGCAGGCCGGCGCCCGCGCCGCCGAGGGACTCGAGGCGTTCGCGGAGTTTCAGGGCGGAGAAGGGCGTGCGGAGGCGGCGGCGGAGAAGAGGGCGAGGGCGGGCGGGCGGTGCAGGACGGCGTTTCATGGATGGGTTTTTAAAAAAAAGAAGAGAGGGTGTCCCTGCCGTGCGGTCCGTGGGAAACGGCGCTCGGCTGGAAGGGAGGACGATCGAATGGAGTTTCGGAGAGGGACGCCGGGGTGGGCGGAGAACTCTTCGAGGCCTCCACTATGCCCAGGCCCGGCGGGATGTCCAGAGACGCGCGGCGGGGTCGCCTGAATATTATAACCCCGCCATTTACGGGCAAAACGAAGGGCTCCCCGGAGGGGAGCCCTTGGACGGACGGGTGGCGGTCGGGGTCAGCGGGCTTTGGCCGCCACCGGGATGCGCATCCCGTAGAAGCTCCGGTAGACGAAGAACAAGGCGACGAGGAAGATCACGGCGCCGAGCAGGAGCCGGGGCCCCGTTTCCATCTTCACGGCGATCTCCACGGCGAGCAGGCCGAAGAGCGTCGTGAACTTGATGACCGGGTTGAGCGAGACCGACGACGTGTCCTTGAACGGGTCGCCGACCGTGTCGCCCACCACCGTGGCCGCGTGGAGTTCGGTGCCCTTGGCCTTGAGGTCGACCTCGACGATCTTCTTGGCGTTGTCCCACGCGCCGCCGGCGTTGGCCATGAAGATGGCCTGGAAGAGCCCGAAGAAGGCCATCCCGACCAGGTAGCCGATGAAGAAGAACGGATCGAAGAGGGCGAGGGAGAGCGAGAAGCAGAAGATCACGATGAAGATGTTCGTCATGCCCTTCTGCGCGTACTGGGTGCAGATGCGCACGACCTCCTTCGACGAGTCCTCCGCCGCGGTGGTCGCGTCGAGCTTCATGTTGTCCTTGATGTAGACCACCGCCCGGTAGGCGCCGGTCACCACGGCCTGGGTGGAGGCGCCCGTGAACCAGTAGATCACCGCGCCGCCCATGAGCAGGCCCATCAGGGCTTCCGGGTGGACGAGCGAGAGCTTCTCGAGGACGTTGAACTTCGCGTCCAGCGCGCGGTAGTGCTCCTGCAGCATCATGATGATGCCGAAGACCATGGTCGTGGCGCCCACGACGGCCGTGCCGATGAGGACGGGCTTCGCCGTGGCCTTGAAGGTGTTGCCCGCGCCGTCGCCCTTCTCGAGCTGGTGCTTGGCGCCCTCGAAGTCGGGCCGGAAGCCGAAGTCGCGTTCGAGCTCGGCGGCGATGCCGGGCTGCTGCTCGATCTGCGAGAGCTCGTAGACGGACTGGGCGTTGTCGGTCACCGGGCCGAACGAATCGACCGCGATCGTGACCGGGCCCATGCCCAGGAAGCCGAAGGCCACCAGCCCGAAGGCGAAGATGGGCGCGGCGAAGGCGAACTGCGCGGGCATCAGCCCGGCCACCGCGGCGTGCGTCGAGAGCAGGTAGGCCCCGAACATGAGGCCCAGGATGCACAGCCCGGTCCAGAACGCCGAGTAGTTGCCCGCGACGAGGCCGGAGAGGATGTTGAGCGAGGCGCCGCCCTGGTCGGAGGAGGTCACGACCTCCTTCACGTGGCGGCTTTCGGTCGAGGTGAACACCTTGGTGAACTCCGGGATCAGCGCGCCGGCGAGCGTGCCGAGCGAGATGATCGTGGACAGCACCCACCAGAGGCCGCCGCCGAGCGGGGCCAGGAGGAAGTAGCTCGCGAGGTAGGTGACCGCGATCGAGACGAGGGAGCTGATCCAGACGAGGTTCGTGAGCGGCTGCTCGAGGTTGAAGTCCTTGGCCCGGCCCCAGACGGCCTGGCTCACGGCGTCGTTCAGCCAGTAGCTCAGGAGCGAGGTGACGACCATGAGGATGCGCATCGCGAAGAGCCAGATGATGAGCGTCGCGCAGAGGGCGGGCTTCGCCGCGAGCGCCAGCGCGAGGAAGGCGATGAGGGCCACGCCGGTCACGCCGTAGGTCTCGAAGCCGTCGGCGGTCGGTCCGACCGAGTCGCCGGCGTTGTCGCCCGTGCAGTCGGCGATCACGCCGGGGTTGCGGGGGTCGTCCTCCGGCAGCTTGAACACGATCTTCATCAGGTCCGCGCCGATGTCGGCGATCTTGGTGAAGATGCCGCCGCAGATGCGCAGGGCGGACGCCCCGAGCGACTCGCCGATGGCGAACCCGATGAACGAAGGCCCGGCCAGCTCCTTCGGCAGGAACAGCAGGATCGCGATCATGAAGAAGAGCTCGATGGCGACGAGGAGCAGGCCCACGCTCATGCCGGACTTCAGCGGGATCAGCAGGGTCGCGAGCGGGTTGCCGCGGAGGGCCGAGAAGGCCGCGCGCGAATTGGCGACGGTGTTGATGCGGATGCCGAACCACGCCACGCCGTAGCTGCCGAGGATGCCGAGCACCGAGGCCGCGAGGATCACCGCGACGTCGGCGAAGCCCTTGTGTTCGAGGCCGGCGAAGTAGTACGTCATGCAGGCCGCGATGAGCACCCACAGGCCGGCCAGGAACTTGCCCTGCTGCCAGAGGTAGGTCTTGCAGGTGCCCCAGATGATGTCGGACACCGCGGACATCGAGCGGTGCACGGGCAACGCGCGGGTCTGCACGTATTGCCGCCAGCCGTAGGCGGTCGCCAAGGCGCAGACCGCTAGGCCGAGCCACAGCACCTGATGGCCGTCGAGCGCGCCGCCGAGGAACGAGGTCTGCCCGAGGTCGGGGATTCGGATGTCCGCTTCGCCGGCGAGGGCGAGCGAGGGGAACGACAGCGCCAAGGCCGTCGTGAGGTGCTTCACGCAGTTCATGGATGTAGGGTGGCCGGGGGTGCGGCCTGTGCTGGGTTATGGGCGCTCAGGGGCCGCCCTGCGAGGGGAAAAACACCCAGGCCCCTTTCATTTGTCATCGTATAAGCAGGCTTCAGTCCAGCAGGTGGGCCCGCAGGAAGAGGACCGTGGCCGCGAACTGATAATCGGCGTTGGTCTTCTTCACGAACCCATGGCCTTCGTCCTTGGCCAGCACATACCAGACCGTGCCGCCCCGGGTTTTCACGGCGTCCCGCATGCGTTCCGCCTCGGTGAACGGGACCCGCGGGTCGTTCTTCCCTTGGACGATGAGCAAGGGGGCGCGGATCCGGTCCGCCTGGTTGGCCGGTGAGATGCCTTCGAGGAAGGCCCGGACCTCCGGCTTGCGCTCATCCCCGTATTCGAGCCGGCGGGCGCCGCGCCGGTAGTCGGAGGTGTCCCGGAGGAACGTGGTGAAGTTGGCGATCCCCACGTTGTCCACCCCGCAGCGGAAGCGGTCGGGGTAGTTGGTCAGGCAGGCGAGGCTCATGAAGCCGCCGTAGCTGCCGCCGTAAGCCGCGACGCGACCGGCGTCGAGGCGGTCCGATCCCGCGACCCAGTCGAGGACCGCGGCCACGTCCTTGATCGCGTCGCCGCGCTTGAGGCCGTCGTCCAGCGCCAGGTATTTCCGCCCGTAGCCCGTCGAGCCGCGGACGTTGGGATAGACGAGCGCGACGCCGAGTTCGTTCAGGTAATAATGGAAGCTGCCGCGGTAGCCGGGGCGGGACTGGCCTTCCGGCCCGCCGTGGAAGATCATCAGCACCGGCCGCTTCCCCGGGAACTTCGCCGCGTCGGGGTGATAGACCAGGGACGGGACGCTCACGCCGTCGAAACTGCGCACGCGCACGACCGCCGGTTCCGGCCGCGGGATGACCTTCTTCGGCTTGCCGGTGCGGTCCGTCCAGCGCGTGACCACGCCGGTGTCGAGATCCGCCGACCAGGCGTCGCTCGCGGAATCCTCGCTGTTCAGGGAGAAGCCCACCTCGTGGCTGCCCGGCCGGAACAGGAGGTTGCTCAGCACGCCGGCCTTGAGCGGCGGCGACGGCAGGGCCTTGCCCGTCCCGAGGTCCCAGCAGCGCAGCACGGAGAAGCCCTCGACGTTGAAGGCGACGGCGAGCCGCGTGCCGTCGTCCGAGACGACCAGCTCCTCGCCGTCCCATGCGGGCCCGTCGGTGAGCAGGCGGAGCCCGCCGGTCGCGAGGTCGATGCGCGTCGGCGTGAGTAAGTCGGTCCCGTGGTTCGAGAGCGCGCAGACCGCCCGGCCTCCTTCGGCGAAGGCGGCCTGGGTGAAGTAGGTGCGCCCGTCCTCCGGCGTGATCCGCGTCTTCCGGGCCGTCGCGACGTCCATCAGCCACAGGTGGCTTTCCGCCTGCCCCAGCGAGTGCCGGAGGAGCAGCCGGGTCCCGTCCGGCGACCAGGCGACCGGACCCCAGCCGGTCGACGTGCCGGCGTGGACGACGCGTTCGGCGAAGGGCGGCCGCGCCTCGACGACGATGATGTCGCTGTCCTTGCCGTTGCGCCGGTTGGTCGCGTAGGCGATCCGGCGTCCGTCGCGCGACCAGCAGGCGCCGACGTTGCGGGATTTCCCGTCGGTCAGGAGCCGCGGCGGGGCCTTGAGGTCGGCGGTGTCCTTGAGGTAAAGCTGGTAGTCCTCGTTCCCGCCGACGTCGGCCGCATACAGCAGGAGGGCGCCGCCGGGCTGCATCTCGCCGCTCCTGACCGGTTCGGCGCCGCCCGTGAGGGGCGTCCGCTTGGCCAAGGGCGCGTCCATCAGGTGGAGGTGCGAAGCCTCGCCGATCCGGGTCGTCACGAGCGCCGCCCGGCGCGTGGCGTGCCAGCCGCGGAAGCCCGCGCCGCCGAGGTTGAGGTAGGGTCCGAGTTCGGCGACCAGCGCCGGCGGCACGGGCGGGACGCCTTCGGCCACGATGTTCGGCGGGACGGCGGCCTGGACGGCGGCCGCGCACAGGAGGACGGAGAGCAGGGAGGGGCGGCCCATGTCTTATCTTTATTATGACAACCCGGTCCCGTCCAACCCGATATGCGGCTCGACCTCCGACGGCGGATGGCTACCTCGGAGGGCATGCCCCGCCTCCCCCTGCTGGCCTGCCTCCTGCCCCTCGCCCTCTTCGCGGCGGCCGAACCTTACCCGGTGAGCGAAGCCACCGCGCCGGTGCCGCACCCCGCCGCGGACGCCCCGGGTTTCGTCCCTCTCTTCAACGGCAAGGATCTCGCCGGTTGGAAGACCAAGGGCAACTGGGTCTACGACGTCGACGGCGCCGTCACCTTGCAGCCGCGTCCGGGTGAGACCGGCTGGAAGCGCTTCGACGCCTACATCTTCACGGAGCGCAAGTACCGCGACTTCGTCCTCGACCTCGAATTCAAGTTCGAGCCCACCGGCAACTCCGGCGTCTTCTTCTGCGTCGCCGATCCGCTCGATCCCGTGGCCAAGGGCGTCGAGCTGCAGATCCTCGACACGCACGGCCTCGCCAAGCCCGGCCACCATGACTGCGGCGGCATCATCCGCGCCATGGCCGCGTCCAAGAACATGGTGAAGCCGGCCGGCGAATGGAACCGCTATACCCTCACGCTCAAGGACCGCCGCCTCACCGTCGACTTCAACGGCGAGCGCACCATCGTGCTCGACCTCGCCGCTTCGCCGATGAAGGACCGCCCCGCCGAAGGTCACGTCGGTTTCCAGGACGAGGCCAAGCGCGTCTGGTATCGCAACGTGCGGATCAGGGAGCTGCGCTGATCAGCGGCGCAGCCAGCGGCGGGCGAGCAGCCAGAGCAGCGCCGGCACGACCACGCTGAGCGCCAGCGCCCAGGCCGGCTCGGTCTGGCCGAGCGCGCCGACCGCGGCGAACAGGAAGCTGGTCGGCACGCCGCCGCACAGCAGCGCGAAGAAGTAGGTGCGGAACGGCATCCGGTTCAGTCCCGCGAGGCACGCGATCGCCTCGGGGAGGATCGGGAGGCAACGCGAGCCGGCGACCAGCCAGGCGCCGCCTTCGGCGAAGAGCTTCTCGCCGGACTCCAACGCCTCGGCGCCGGCCAGGCGCAGGGCGAGCGGGCGGCCGAGCCAGCGGCTGAGCCCGTAGGCGAGCAGGCCGGCCGCTACCGTGCCGGCGGCGGCGTAGAGTCCGCCGACGAGCGTGCCGTAAGCGAGGCCGAGCGCCGACATCACGAGCGTGCTCGGGATCGGCAGCAGGAGGTCGGCGACGAGCAGTCCCGCGCCGGCGAGCCCGCCGGCGGCGCCGAAGCCGGCGATCCAGGCGCGCGAGCCTTCGACCGTGAACGTCGTTTCCAGCGCGTCGCCCCAGATCATCCACGGGATGATCGCGCCGGCCAGCAGGAGCGTCGAGGCGACGAGCAGGCCGCGATGACGGGCGAAGAAATTCATGCGCCGGCGCGCAGGTCCTTCCAGGGCGCTTCGCCGCTGACGTCGACCATGAACGGGCCGCGGCTCGCGCCGGGCGAAAGGATCGCGAGGATCGTGGCGTCCGACTCCGAGACGTTGAAGGTCGCGTGCACGACGCCCGCCGGGATGTGCGCGGCGTCGCCGGGCTTCAGGATGCGCTTCTCCTTCTCCACCCACTGTTCGACCTCGCCCGCGAGGACGTAGATCATCTCCTCGAGTTCGGGGTGGGTGTGGAAGGCGTGGCCTTCGCCGGCGGGGAGGGTCGCCTCGCAGACCTGCAGGTCCCTGGCGCCGGTGAGTTCCGGGCGGGTCAGCCAGTAATTGGTGCGGCCCTTGTATTCTTCCTTGATGGCCTCGGCCTTCGTCACGAAACGCAGCGGTTGGGTCATGCCGGACGCTACCGCACGGGTTCGGCCCACCGCAAGCATCGGTGGCCGGCGTTGACACCCTCGGCGGACGGGGCGAAAACATCGGTCACCCCCGCACCCCATGAAACGCACCCTGTCCCTCCTCCTCGCTCTCTCCTTGCTCGGCTCCGCCTCCGTCGTCGCCCAGGACGCCAAGAAAGAGGCCCCCAAGAAGGCCGCCGCTCCGGCCGTGAAGCTGCCGGCGCAGCAGCCCGATGTCGCCGCCCCCAAGTTCGACGCCAAGACCGGTCAGGTCCAGGCCGGCTTCGCCAGGTCCCACGAGGCCTTCGTCGCCGTCGCCAAGAAGGGCGAAGCCCAGGTCGTCTTCCTCGGCGACTCCATCACCGCGGGATGGAACGGCCACAAGGCCCTTTTCGACAAGGAGTACGGCCAGTATAAGGCCGCCAACTTCGGCATCGGCGGCGACCAGGTCCAGCACGTGCTGTGGCGCGTGGAGAACGGCGAGTTCGAAGGCATCAAGCCCAAGGCCGTCGTGCTGATGATCGGCACCAACAACGTCAGCAATCCGGCGCACACGCCGGAGCTGATCGCCAACGGCATCAAGAAGATCATCGCCGCCATCCATCAGCGTTCGCCCGACACCAAGGTCCTGCTCCTCGCGATCTTCCCGCGCGGCGCCACCGAAGCCAACAACCCCGGCCGCGCGAAGAACAACGCCGTCAACGCCCTCATCGCCAAGTTCGATGACGGCCAGAAGGTCCACTTCCTCGACATCGGCGCCAAGTTCCTCAAGCCCGACGGCACCCTCGAGAAGGCCATCATGCCCGACCTGCTGCACCTGAACGCCGTCAGTTACCAGATTGAAGCCGACGCGATCCGCGAGAAGCTCGCATCGCTCGCCAAGTAAGCCGTCCGCGGCTTCGTATCCGGGCCGGTCCTCTCGCGAGGGCCGGCCCTTTGCGTGTCCGGCTTACTTGCCCCAGCCGGCGGGCAGGTCGGACAGCGTGGCCGTCAGGATCTCGTGGATCGCGACGCGTTCCGCTTCGTCGAGGTGGGCGAAGGCGGGCGAGGGCGGGAAGGCGCGCAGTCCGGCCGAAAGGCGCAGCAGCGTGATCTCGCGGAGCTGACGGGGCAGATGGGCGAAGCTCTCGGAGTAGATGAGCGGGCTGCAGCGGTAACGGAAGAGGCGCGTGCGCAGGTCGAGGTCGCGCAGGGAGCGGCCCTTCGAGTCGGCCTTTCGCGTCTTGGCGTAGGCGGCGGCGAAGACGCCGTCGGAGCGGAGCGCGTCATCCGGCCAAGGGGCTTCGTCGCGGCAGAGCAGGGCGTCGAGCAGCTTCTCGGCCTGGCTTTCGAAGACCACGACGCACGAGCCCTGCGGCGGGGCGTCGTCGGGCAGGCCGAGGATCGCGCGCATCGCCGGCCAGCGGTGGAGGGCGATCCGGGCCTCCTGGAGGGCGGTGGAGATCACGTTGTGCACGTGGACCTGATGGTCGTGCAGGAGCATCGGCACGACGTCGCTCGTCTTCAGCAGGTAGCGACGGGTGTCCACCACGTCTTCGAGCGAGGCGAGGTTGCGGGTCGGCTGGGCCGACGGGCCTTCGAAGTCTTCAGGCCTCCGTCCGGTCAGGTTGCCGCGGTGACGCAGGCCGGGGCCGCCGCCGGTGACATACCAGCCGCCCCAGCGTTCTTCGAGCGGGGTGGAGGGGGCGATATTGGCGCTGCCGGAGCCGCCGAGCGGTTCGCCGCGCGCATCGGGGAAGACCGTGCGGGTGCGCAGGGTGGGCGTGTGCTCGTGGCGGGCGTGGCAGAGCAGGCAGTCGTTGTCCCGTGCCAGCAGAGGGGCCGCGCCGGTCTCGTGCGCGTCGAGGACGTAGAACGTCGCCCCGAGTTCGGGGTCGAAGACCGTCACCTCGAACGCGCCGGTGGGTGCCCAGCCGACGTAGGCTTCGTCGGAGAAGTAGAGCACGCGGGGCGTCTCCGGCGTGATCAGGTCGCGCTGGAGGCTCGTCTTGCTGAAGACGAAAAGCTGGGACTCCGGGGGGACCTTGAACTCGTCGAGCAGCCACTGCAGGCGCTTCTTCGCCGGCAGCGAGCGGATGGCGTTGGCGCGCGCCTGATGGGCTGCGTTGAGGGCCGTCGCCCGGTCCTTGGCTTCGGTGGCCGAATAGCGGATCGGCGGTTCTTCGAAGGGCTCGGCCTGCTGGGCGGAGAGGTGCGTCGCCAGGAGGCCGGCGAGGCCGAGGAACAGCAGACGATGCGCGGAGGAAGGCACGCCCTGACGATGGGGCGCCTTCCTCCGGACACAAGACCCGGCTCAGCGCCGGATGCCGTGGCGCATCTTGCGGATGGCTTCCGCTTCGATCTGGCGGATGCGTTCGCGGGAGACCCCGTGACGGCGGCCGATGGCGTCGAGCGTCAGTTCCTCGCCGTCGAGTCCGGCGCGGGCGCGGATGACCTCGAGTTCGCGGGGCGTGAGCTGGGCCATCACCTCGGCCAGCGCGGCCTGACGGTCGGCGGACTCGGCGTAGGCGGCCGGCGTCGAAGCCTCCGGGTCGGCGAGCGTCTCGCCGAAGGTCGTGTCGCTGTCCTCGCCGATCGGCGCGTCCAGCGACTGGCCGTGCTGCTGGTAGCAGCGCAGCTCGACGATCTTCTCGGGCGTCCACGCCAGCGCGGCGGACAGCTCGGCTTCGGTCGCTTCGCGGCCGGTCTTCTGAAGGAGGGCGGCTTCGGCCTTGCGGAGCTTGGCCATTTGCTCGTGGAGGTTGCGCGGGAGGCGCACCGTGCGGCGCAGGAAGTTGAGGTGGCGGAACACCGCGCTCCGGATGCCCCAGAAAGCGTAGGTGCTGAAGCGGTGGCCGAGGTCGGCGTCGAAGGCGCGGGCCGCCTCCAGGAGCGCGAAATTGCCGGCCGCGACCAGTTCGAGCATCTCCTCGCGGGGCACGCGGATCAGCTTGGCGGCGTGGTAGGTCAGGCGCAGGTTGCGGTTCACGAGTTCGTCGAACGCGGCCTGACCGGCGGGGTTGAGGCTGCCGTCCGCTTGTTTGCCGGCCTTGATGCGGTGGCCGAGCGCGAGTTCCTCCTCGGCGCTGAGCCGGGGCCAGCGGGCGGCTTGGTTCAGGTAGACGGTCAGGCTGTCCGCCTCGCCCGAGCGGTCGGGGGCCGTCTCGAGGAGAGTGACTTCGATCTCGCCCAGTTCGGGGAGGTCGGAGCGGAGAAGGGAGGTGAGGGCGTCGGTCTTGGCGGTGCGTTGCGGGATGTGGTTGATCATGGAAATAGAAAAGGGTCTGTATATATAGGGCTGAAAAAGGGGGTCCGCGAGGGTGTATTTACACAAGTGCTTTACAGACAATAAGATAAAATCGTATTATATTTTCTTAAGGGGTCTCCGGAAGGGGTGCGGGGCCGTCCGGGGGAGGGGGAGGCGCCATTATGCCCAAGGTCCTGCTTTCGTCAAAAGGGGGCGGCCGGGCGGCGGGGGTGAACATGCCAAAAGACGAGAATTGGCTGATTTTTTGGGTGGGAACGGGCGTAGGTTTGGGGAGTCTATGAAGCATGCCCCGCTTCTTACCCCTCTGCGTCGCCATGCTGGCTTGCTTCGGCCTGTCGCTGTCGGCGGCCGACCGGCCGAACATCCTGATGATCGTCTCCGACGACCATGCCTGGTTCGATTACGGCTTCATGGGTTCGAAGGCGGTCAGCACGCCGCACCTCGATAAGCTCGCCGCGGAGTCGCGCCTCTTTCCGCGCGGCTATGTCACCAACTCCCTCTGCGGTCCCAGCCTCGCCTCGATGCTGACCGGCCGCCACGTCCACCGTCATGGCCTGACCGGCAATGACCCCTTCATCCCGGCCGGCGTCGCCACCGGCGCCAAGGGCGCCGCCAAGGCCGCCGCGGCGAAGCAGAAGAACGCTGCTTTCCTGGACGGCCGCGCCCGGATGATCAAACGCTTCCAGGAATCGCCGATCCTGCCCCGCATCCTCGGCGAGCAAGGTTATGTGAGCCTGCAGACCGGCAAGTGGTGGATGGGCCCGTATCAGACCGGCGGCTTCACCGAAGGCATGACCAAGGGCGGTCGCCACGGCGACGAGGGCCTCGATATCGGCCGCAAGACCCTGGCGCCCCTCACCGATTTCATCAGCCGCGCGAAGAAGGACGGCAAGCCGTTCTTCGCCTGGTATGCGCCGATGATGCCGCACGACCCGCACACGCCGCCGGAGCGCCTCCTCGCCAAGTATCGCGACAAGTCGCCGACCCCGCAGGCCGCGAAGTACCACGCGATGGTCGAATGGTTCGACGAGACCATCGGCGAGATCCGGGCCCACCTGGAGAAGGAAGGCCTCACGCGCGACACGATCATCCTCTACGTCGCCGACAACGGCTGGATCCCGCGCACGGACAAGCCGGTGGTCGACTTCGCACGCTCCAAGCAGTCGCCCTTCGACGGCGGCGTCCGGACGCCGATCTTCGTCAGCTGGCCCGGCCATATCAAGCCGGCCGTCATGGCCGAGGCCGCCAGCGCGGTCGACATCATGCCGACGTTGCTGAAGCTGGCCGGCGCACCGGTCCCGGCCGATGGCGACGGGCTCGACCTCCTCGACGACGCGGCCCTGCGCGCGCGTCCGTTCGTCGCCGGCCAGAACTCGACCCACGACATCCTCGACCTCGCCCGTCCCGCGGCCAGCCTGCGTTACCGCTGGCTCGTCGCCGGCGACCTGAAGCTCATCGTCTCGAGCGGTCTCAAGACCGGCACCACCCAGAGCGGATCCATCGACGCCACCGAGCCGCCCCGCCTCTTCGACCTCAAGGCCGACCCGCATGAGCTGCGCGATCTCGCCGCCGAACGCCCCGAGGACGTGAAGCGTCTCATGACCCAGCTCGACGGCTGGTGGGACGGCCGGAAGTAACCCACGACTTTCTATCACACCATGAACACCGCCCGCCTCCTCCTCGCCGCGCTCGTCGCCGCGCTCGTCGGCTGTCAGTCCGCCGACACCACCGCTCCCGCTCCTGCGGCCAAGCCCGCGGCCAAGAAGGCCGCGCCGAAGCCGGCGCCCGCCCAGTATGTCTTCTACGTCGGCACCTCCGGCGCCAAAGCCCAGGGCGTGCTCCGCTGCGTGCTCGACGGCAAGACCGGCAAGATCTCCGCGCCGACCGTCGCCGCTGAAGCCAAGTCCGCTTCCTACGTCGCGCTCAGCCCGGACGCGAAGTTCCTCTACGCCACCGCCGAGGCCGCCGAAGGCGCCGTCGCCGCTTACGCCGTCGAAGGCGA
>JACCDP010968984.1_pt1 | contig 12917 bp, 21 predicted proteins | sample 7445841 | NCBI WGS metagenome assembly JACCDP01 (sample SAMN15323441, study PRJNA562643) | freshwater metagenome | isolation source: river surface water | place: USA:Blue River Watershed | collected 2017-08-17
GAGGAACGTAAGGATGAGGTTGAACAATTAAGACACACCATAATGAAAATGAAGGGTATAATTTAAATGATGGGGCGAAAGCCCCACCTTATATTTACCACACAATTAAAAATTAATAGTTATGAAACGTAAGACTAAAGTAAACAAAATTAAGATTGGAAATGATGGATATGGATCTCCTGATGTTACAGTAACCAAAACCAAGTACGGTATAGAGATAACTCAAACCAGTGCTCACGACTGGGGTAGGATATCTGGGCAAACATTCATACAAAATGAATCTATAGATGAATTAATCTTATTCCTAATTAAGATGAAACAAGCGGCTGGTCAGGACTAAATTCATATATTCACGTCACAATTAAAAATTAAAACACATGGCTACAAAAACAAACAACAGCAAACAAGACAAGCAGTACCTAGTAATTGACAACGAGGGAGACATCCTGGCATACGGTACAATGAGTGAGATTGAAGACACGCTCGAGGAATATAATGATGGGGGTGATGAACATGATGAACTATCATTTCCAAATTGGATAACCCAGTGTACGATATATGAGCTGGGGGTGGGTAAGAAACTTAAATACATACCATCTAAATTCGAGATTAAATAACGTGACGGGGCAAAGCCCCGTCCATATATTCATCACACAATTAAAATAATAAACACATGAAACAATTAATCGCACTATTAGTATTAGTAATTACATTCGCTAGCTGTACCGATGCAACCAGAGCTAAATTAGGTGGATACGGAGACACGTACACCATCAAAGTAATGTCCTGCGACACAATCATCACTTATAAATCGAGTGGTAAAGTAATAAGTGAAAACGGTAGTGACGGTTACTACTTCAATGATGCAACCACAGGTAAGTTGATTGAAGTGTCAGGTACGGTAATAATAGAACAGAATTAAATGTGACGGGGTAACACCCCGTCTATATATTTACGTTATAAAATTAATAATATGAAACACGTAGTTGAATTATTAGAGTATATTAAGAATGATAACTTCGAGGGTATGTTAAAATATAGACCCGAGGGTATTACCCATAGGGCTTCCAAATACGATACACCCGAATCATTCGAGCTAGAGGGATCATATGAGGAAGATGCTAGGTATGGTTGGCCGGCTAGAAGTAAAATGATTGAGGCGTGTTTAGAATACTGCATCCAGGAGTTAAGGCAGAACTAAACACGTATATTCACGGTATAAAATTAATGAGTATGAATTACATGATTAACGACCCAGCAAGTAAAGAAGTAGCAATCGCATTCGCTAAGTGGACTATCATCAACCGTATGTGGCAGTCGGACCTGACATTCGATGAGCAATATGAGTGCTGGATGAAGGAACTGGATGACCAGGCACACGATGCTAGATTGGCGTATGATACAGTGGATATGGATGAGTATGATGATTTCGAGCGCCAGCTCGAGTATATGTCGGGCGCGTACGAGGATTAAAGATTACGTCGATCGCGGATCGCTAGCGGTTGCTAGCGGTCCGATAGCGGGATGATCGCGGAGTGCTCCCATGCCAATTGCGGTCCATCGACGGGGCGTGGTCGATGTAAAAAAAAGATATGTACATTCAACAGACATACAATCTCTACGCCCCGACAGTATATACGCATATCCGCGTTTCCATTTAACCCATTTTGTACCCACTTGTTAATCCCCAAAAATCTCCTCTAATACACCTTTTTGCGTCGACAAAAGGATATATGTATTAGCGTATAAGGTACACAAACGTATCCATATCATACGTAACAACATATAATTTATGCAAAAATACATTCAAGATTCACTAATGCTAACTAAAGAAGCGTTTGAAAAATACATCCAACAACAACGCGAAGCCGAAGCATTACAATATGGGTTAACACTTGAGGAATATAACCAAGCAATTCTAAATGGAAGTGTTGTCCAGGCAAAGTCCCCTTCCGACATTCCACCTAAACAATAGGTTATGAAACGTATTTCCGCAGAGGAAGCCAAATCATATCGTTTACTCGACACTAATTATATTCGCCGTCGTGGTATGCGTGAGGTTATTGCTTTTACTCTTACCCCTATCCCTAACGAACCTGGTTGGGAACAAGTAACGTATTATGGTGCTAGCTGGGTGGATCCTACCTCTATCCCTCAACGTCCCCACTATCTCTACATTCTCGTTAATCCATCTGTTCCAGGTATATGTAAAATCGGTTACACTACTACAACAGTGTACGATAGGGTTAAACAAATTAATTCAGCTACTGGTGTCATCACACCATGGTATCCAGTATTTACGTATAAGTGTCCAAATGGACGTATGCTTGAGCAGGAAGTGCATGAGGAACTTGCATTACATGGTACTCGTATTAACGATAGACGCGAAGGATTCGCTATTGATACTGATAGTGCGCGCTTTATAATTGAAAAACTAGGTAAAAAATATAAAACAAACGATTTAAACGATGAAAACTAAATTTCCTATAATTTTGTCGTGGATTTTAACTCATATTTTAGTATATATTTTATATACTGATTTTATCCACACTTGTGATAGTGCACAAATAGCTGTATTGGCAACTATTATTTCAATCTATTTACATTATAAAGTATCTTATTTCTTCTCAACACGTGTTATCTGGAGATAGTATATACGGATATGAAGAGTGAAGGGGGTAGTCACAAGGCTATGGCGGGGGTTATTTTCTGTGTATATTTATTGTAAATAAAATGTCTACATTCAAAATAAAACTTGAGGATAAAGCTGCGTTTTTAAATCGTATGGAAAAGGCAGGAACTGCTTTCGATACAGATCAAGCCGTAGATAATAAGTTAGAGGGGTATTTTGAAGTGATAGTTGATGATCCAAAACAGTTAGAAGCTGTTAAAACAATTTTAAAACAATCTCCAAAAATTAACACCATACAAGAAATGGAAAACAAAAAGAAATTAACTAAAAGCGGATTAAAAGAAATGGTTCGCCAAGAATTAGTTGCTGTATTAGCTGAAAAGAAAAAAGTTAAAGGCGAAGACAAGAAAGAAAAAATGGATGAAGCTTTAAGTCCTGAAATGATGGATGCCGTTCAAGCCATTGGTGGATTCGGTGCTTTAGCTGCTACTGCTTTCGGTATTGTTAAAGCAGGTACTATGGCTGCTAAAAAAGAAATTGTTGCTAAATTAAAAGCTAAAGGAGCAGAAATTCCAGATGACAAAACATTAGAAAAATTAGCTACTCAATCATTTAGAGTTGCTATGGATAAGGCTACTGGTGCTGGAATGGGTGCTAGTACTCCAGATGTAAAAATCTAATTTTAATAAATTATAATAAAAGAGGGTGTCTTGAAAAAGACGCCCTTTTTCTTTGGAGGTATAAAATTTCCTTCGTAACTTCAACCTACGCGGGTTGGAAAAAAGGGAAATGGGGGAATGAGAAAAACGCCGAGGGGTTGGGGAACGGGAAAGCACATATATTTATATATAAACATATATTATGAAATTTAAAAACAACACACTTGATAAGTTGAATCAACTAGATGCAACAGCTAATAGAATTAAACTTCAAGTAAATAGAGGAATGGATCAAGATAGTATTCTTGAATCTATTGAAAATTTAAAAGAGCAAATCGAAAATATTCGAGAAATTGTTTCTTTAGAACAAGATGATTTTTCACAACAATTTGCTAGATAATTATGATGTGGATTTGGATTGTAGTTATTCATTTAATTGAATTAGCGGTTATTGGTATAGTTTTGCTTATTAGACGCAACAGTGCTCTTGAAAAAGCAGTAATACAACAACGTGAATATATGGATGCTATTAGTATCCTTGTTAATAATTCTAACGAAAAGTTAAAAGAATTAGATACATTGGGTGCTTTTGAAGCTGATGACGAAGTTGGAACTTTCTTTAGAAACCTAAGAGAAATACAAAATTCAATAAGCGAATTTAATAGTTCTCGTAATTAAGTTTGGTTACGTGATTTTTTTTCCTTATATTGGGATTAAAAATTAGGAAATCACTATGTCATATTATGATAATTATGGTGCTGATATATTTGCTGAAGATACTCTAGCACTAACTAAACGAGGTAAACCGCGTAAACGCAAACCAAAAGAACCTCGTATTTATTTTACTCAAGATACTGAAGATGCAATTGTAGAATATTTGGCTTGTACTGATCAGGCTGAACGTAACCGTATCTATAATGACCGTATTGAATATGGTTTTTATAAATTGTCCGAAAATATTATTCATACATTTAAATTCTACTATACGGATACAGATACGATAGAAGAATTAAAGCATGAAGTAATTACATTCCTACTAGAAAAACTCCACCTATATAAACCTGAAAAGGGTAAAGCATTTTCCTACTTTGGCACTATCGCCAAACGCTATCTTATTGTTTATAACGAAAACAATTACAAGAAACTCCAGGAGAAAGCTGATGTAGATGAATCAGATGATGAACAAATGATGCTTTATGAAAATGATAAAAACATAGAGCAAGCATTTGATGAAATGAGTTTTATAGACCAATACATCAAATATATTGATACTCATATATTCAGATTATTTCCTAAAAAGCAAGACGCTCAAACGGCTGATGCTATTGTTGAATTGTTTCGTAAACGTGAAACGCTGGAGATATTTAATAAAAAAGCACTATACATCTATATACGCGAAATCACAGACGTATCTACTCCTCAAATTACCAAGATTATCAAAAAACTTAAACTTATCTATGTTCAGTTATATAATGAATATTATAACCATGGATATGTAAAGATTTAGTTATTTATATTTATTGATAAACGCATTTATGGCTAATTTTGACGACGTAACAGTATTTGATGGTATGTCCTTATCGGACTTATTCAAAAAAATACACAAAAATAATAAAGATATTGACAAACAAATTGGTGAATTCATTGATACTATGAAACCAATGGCAACAGCTAACGCCGGTTCTGCAACAATGTTAATGCCTACTGTTAAAGATTTAATTGATGTTAACGTAAAAAATAACGAACAATTAATTAAAATGGCAGCTATCGCACAACGTGCGGCAACAGTTAATGCTAATCATGGAGTTGATTTAATTAATATGGATGAAATCAATGCTTTATTAGAAGAACAAAAAGCAGTACAAGAACAAGGTCAAAAATTACTTGATCAAGCACCTATAGTACAATTAGAAGTAACAAAATGAGTAGCTTTGTAATATCAAATAATTTAACTTCTGTAGTAAATTCTATAGGAAGAAATAATTTTGTACCTAATCAAAAGTTACAAATAGGGATGGTTTTTGGTGTTGTTACTACTGAAAATACTCCTACAAAAGAAATGTTTAATAAAGCTGGTGGGTTTAATGGTATTGGAAGTATTTTTTATAAAAATATAGAAGAGGTAGAAAGCAAAAATATTACAGGTAGTGCAGATAATAATTTTTTAGATAAAGAATGTGATATAGCTATACCTAAAGTATCTAATACGTCTTATATTCCTTTACTTAACGAATTAGTATATTTAGAAGATTTGCCGTCTAATAATAAAAACATAAGCGATACTTCCATAAAGAAATACTATTCAGGCCCTATAAATATTTGGAATAATAATCAGCTTAATTCTCAGTTTAATTCTTTTAATTCATCTCCGGGATTGACATTTGTTCAAAATCCTAATGTTAGGCCTTTACTCCCATTTGAAGGAGATTGTATATTACAAGGTAGACAAGGATCAGCATTAAGATTTAGCTCTACAACTAAACTTCCAGGTAAAATAAATGAATGGAGTAATATTGGGAAGGACGATAATCCTATTACTATTATAACAAACGGATTAAATTACGACCCGAAAAAACCATTTTATGTTGAACAAATAAATCAGGATAAATCATCTATCTATTTAACCTCAGCCCAACAAATATCTTTACAAACAGATAAAACTGGGTCTTTAAACCCAATAACTAATCCTTTGGCCGTATCTAGTTATTTTAACTCTCAAGTTATAATAAATGGAGATAGAGTAGTAATAAACTCTAAAAAAGATGAAGTAATGATATTTGCTACTACTAATGTTGAAATTAATACTAAAAATGTTATTAATTTAAATGCTGATGAAAGAGTACATTTAAATAGTAATAATATATTTTTAGGAACTCAAAATAATAAACTACCATATCAACCTGTATTGTTAGGATATAATACTTTAAATGCATTTCAACATCTTCAAGAAACTTTAACTAGACTTGCTTTTTATTTATCAAGTGTTGTAAGTACTTCTGAAGGTGCTCCCATAGTAGGTTTAAATTCTGCTGGAAGAGATTTAATTGAGGATATGAAAAAACTGTGTGATTTACTAGAAACAACTACTTCTAAACAAGTATTTACAGTATAATGGCAAATAAAAATAAATTAAATATAGCCCCTGTTATTTCTCCTGATATATTAAAAACAATATCAGCATCTACAATTATTAAAACGTTCGGGGACCAATTAAAAAATAAAGCAAAAGAAACTGTTATATCTTATACCCAAAATAAAGTAGGTGAATTAACTAATCAACTTGAACAAATTGTAAAAGATGAAATACAAGCAGGAATTGATTATGATAATAGAAAAAAACAAATTGAATCTAATAAAGATAAATACCCATCAGAAGAAGAATATTTAGCAGCACTTAACGAAAATCAAATTTCATATAATGAACAAAAGTTAGCATTTGCTGCTCAAAAAATACAACTACAAACTAATATAAATAACATTCTTCAAGATCCTTACCAACAAATAAAAAATCAACAAAAACTATTTAAAGAAAAAATAAAAAAATTAAAAAAATCTACTCAAAATACTGAATCTAGATCTAAAAGAGACTTAGCAAAACAGGTTGCTTCTAATGCTGTTAAAACTTTAATCCCTATTGTAGCATTACAACTAACTAATCAATTTTCAAATGTTATAACACAAAGAAAAAAATTAGAAGATTTAGTAAATCAAGTAAATAACTATATAGATACTCAAGTTAAAGATACTCAAACAGCAGCTATAGCTACTAATTTAAGAAACAATGCCATTGCTTTAATTAATAATAATATTAAAAAATTAAATAATTTAGGTGAAACATTAAAGACAATACAAATTATAATTACTATATTTGCTTTAATACTTAGAATTATAACTTCACTTCCACTTCCAATTACTTCTACGGTAGCGGATAGATTAGTAAAAGCAAGTAATCTTGTTTTAGGATTAAGTGCTTTATTATCTATAGCTACTAATTTATTGTCAAATGAAATAATTAGATTAAATGAATTAAGAGATAGATTAAAAGAGATTAGTCTAAAACTAGATGGTAAATCTTTAGATAATTTAGAAGGTTTAACTAATTTCTTTCTTCCAACAGGAGGTAAATATCCTCCTTATAAAGGATTTAATTTTAATATTAAAGAGGAACAAGACCCACGTTTTGTTGTTAAAGGAAATAAACGCCGCTATGCCGTAGCTACTAATCGTGATGGGGTAGAACAAATTAAAAGTGACTATTCATTTACTTTAGACCCGAATGATTTAATAGAACAATTAAAACTAGTCATCGACCAACGAAACTTACAAGGATAAAATATTTATAACTATGAATGCAAAATTATTTAAACAATTAATTAAAGAAGCAGTTCGCGAAGCCGTTCGTGAAGAAATTGGTGTTCTTTTATTAGAACAAAAGAAACAAGAATTAACTGAAAGTAAAATGGTTAGTTTCAATAGTAGTGATGTTCCATCAGGAAATATTGAAGCTAAGGCTGCTTTAAGAAATAAAGTAGGAGCCATGTTTGGATATGACGCACCTCAATCTCAACTTAAAGTTGATAAAACATCAGATAACCCATTTGCCGCTTTTATAGCAGATGCAGGAGCAAACATGTCTCAACAAGACTTATCAGGATTAAGAAATTTAGGATAATATGCCAATACCTCAAACGATACGAGTAAATCCATTAGATTTACAAAAGAATATTGCTATTGGGGTATCTCTTCCTTTTAATGGCCCCGGTGTATTTAATAGTACTTATACTACTAAAGATCAGATAAAATCAAACTTAGTTAATTTATTATTAACCGATGTAGGTGAAAGAATAATGAATCCTGCTTTTGGAACTTATTTAAAACAATTTTTGTTTGAAGGAATAACAGATGAAAATTTAGAACTTATAAAAAATAGTTTATCAAATAGTATAGAAATTTTTGTTCCTGAAATAACAGTAAATGAAATATTAATAACACCTAATCCTGATTATAATTTAATAAACCTAAGTGTCAATTACATAGTAAATATATCTCAATCTCCTGATCAGGTAACAGTACAATTTCAATAATAATGACTAACGAAGATAAAAACATATCGTATTTAAATAAAGACTTTGGAGAGTTTAAAACAGCATTACAGCAATATGCTAAAACATACTTTCCAACAACTTACAATGACTTCTCCGAAGCAACTCCCGGTAATTTATTTATTGAAATGGCTTCTTATGTAGGTGATGTTACATCATTCTATTTAGATACTCAAATACAAGAAAATTTCTTACTATATGCTAAGGAAAAAGAAAACCTATATGCAATGTCATATGTTATGGGTTATCGTCCTAAAGCATCTTACGCTTCAAATACTGTTGTTGATGTATATCAATTAGTCCCTACTATTAATAATGGAGGTATAATAAATCCAGATTATAATACTTATGGATTAATAATTCCTATTAATACCACTTTAACTTCTACTTCTACTGGTACTAAATTTATTACTACACAACAAATTGACTTTACAGATACAGGAAGTGCTGAAATTACTTTCTACAGTGATAATTATTTTCTATTTAAAAAATCTGTACCCGCTATTTCAGCTGAAATAAAAGAAACTACTATTACTCCCTCTCCAAATCAAAAATTTGCAACTGTTAATATTAGTGATAATAATATATTACAAATTTTAAATGTAACGGGAAGTGATGGAAATATATGGTATGAAGTACCTTATTTAGCTCAGAGTTCTATTTATCAAAAAATAGCTAATCCTAGTGCTGCTACTGATCAAACTCCTTACCTTCTTCAATTACAAAAAGTTCCTCGTCGTTTTGTTTCTAGAATATTATCTAATAATACTTTACAAATTGAATTTGGAGCCGGTTTATCTAATGGAATTGGTAGTAAAACAGATTCACAAATAGTCCCAACAGCCGGAAGCATCCAAGCAGGGTTAGTACCAGGTATATCAGATTTAACAAATAATTATAATGAAGCTTCTGTATTCTTTACACAAGAATATGGTTTAGTTCCTGTAGGTAATCTAACTGTAAAATATTTAGTAGGAGGAGGAATAACATCAAATGTTTCTGCTAATGATCTAACTACAATAGATACTTCTGCAGTTTATTTTAAAAACGGAAATCCTGGGGGACAATTATCAATTGATGTTATTAATAGTGTAATTTCAAGTAACCCAATCCCTTCATCTGGGGGAAGAAATGGTGATACTGTTGATGAAATTCGCCAAAATGCTTTATATGCTTACTCGACTCAATTAAGAGCCGTAACTAAAGAAGATTATATTATAAGAGCATTATCAATGCCTTCTGATTATGGTGTTGTATCCAAAGCTTACATTTCACAGGATCTATACAAAAATCCAACACAAACTGTATCAGTAATTCCTCAAAATAACCCATTAGCTTTAGATTTATACGTTTTATCATATAACAGTAATAAACAATTAACTCAAGCATCGGCTACATTAAAAAATAACTTAATAACATACATAAATCAGTACAGAATGGTTACTGATGCTATTAATATTAAAGATGCTTATTATATCAATATTGGTGTTAATTTTGATATCATTGTGTTAAGTGGATATAGCAATAAGGATATTTTAACAAACTGTATAAATGTATTAAAAGATCATTTCAACATAGACAATTGGCAAATTAACCAACCAATTATACTATCAGATATTATTTCTAAATTGCTTCAAGTTAGAGGAGTTCAATCAGTAGTAAAACTTGAAGTTGTTAATAAACAAGACTCTACAGGTACTACATATTCTCAATACGGATACGATATAGCAGGAGCTACCAGAAACGGAAATGTATATCCTTCAATGGACCCTGCAGTATTTGAGGTTAGATATCCCAACACGGATATTCAAGGTAGAGTGGTTGTTCAATAATATTTATAATAAACCAATAAAGTATGAATTTAGAAAAATTAAAAGGACACATTCCTGATAGTGTTATATCACAAATTCCAGATGTAATGAAAACATTTGGTATTGATACCCCAGTAGAATTAGCCCATTTTTTATCTCAGTGTGGTCATGAATCAGCTGGTTTTAAAGTTGTAAATGAAAATTTAAATTATAGTGCTAAAGGTTTATTAGGTATATTTAAAAAATATTTTCCATCACAAGCTTTAGCCGAATCATATCAACGTAAGCCTGAAAAAATTGCTAACCGTGTTTACGCATCTCGTATGGGTAATGGTGATGAAGCATCAGGTGAAGGTTTTAAATTCCGTGGACGTGGTTTTATTCAATTAACAGGTAAGCAAAACTACACAGCTTTTGGTAAATCAATTGGTGTTGATATTGCTGCTAATCCTGATCTAGTTGCTACTAAATATCCGTTATTATCTGCTGCTTGGTTTTTCTCTAAAAATTGCTTAGCTAAATGTAAAGATGCTTCTGATGCTTCTGTATTAGCTGTGACTAAATGTGTTAACGGTGGTACAATCGGTTTAGCTGATCGTCAAAAACACTTTAAAGAGTATTACCATTTATTGGCGTAAAACAATTTAGTAGTTACTATATTTATACGTAGTAATTACTAATTATGGCTATTTACAAAATATTCCCAGAAAAGAGCGCAACTCTTTATTCATTTTACCCTGCTTTAAATACAGGAATTGACGAAATATTAGAATTAAGTACTTTTGACTCTATAGAAGGTACTGATGAAGTATCCCGTCCTGTTATTAAATTCCCATCAGACCAAATAACTGATATTATTACTAATAAAGTATCAGGCAGTACGTTTGATGTGTATTTAAGATTATTTTTAGCACATGCTTCTGCTATTCCTTTAGATTATACAGTATTTTGTCATCCATTAGCATCTGATTGGAATCAAGGTACAGGACGTTTGGGAAATTTACCACAAACAACAGATGGAGTAAGTTGGGAATATGCTCAACAATCAGGAAGTGGGGTATGGACAAACGGAACATTCGCATCTGGTATTACTGGCTCATATAGTAATAATATAGGAGGAGGTATATGGTATACCGCTTCTGCTTACCAAGCTACACAATCATTTAATTTTATATCTGATAAAGATATAGAAATGAAAGTATCAAATACCGTAAAAGCATGGTATAGTGGTTCTATTCCTAATTATGGTTTTATTTTAAAACATTCTTCATCTTTAGAATTCACAACAGCTTCTAAATTTGAAACCAAATATTTTTCAGATACTACTCATACTATTTACCCTCCTGCTTTAGAAATTAGATGGAATGATTCATCATATTCAACAGGCTCATTAGTAGTAGTTACATCAAGTTATTGTGTACCTACTTTAAATAATAACAAAGGTGAATATCAACAAGACTCAGTTCAACGTTTTAGAATTGCTGTAAGAGATATTTATCCTCCTGTAACATTTAGAACATCTTTAAGTTTTGCTAATCAAAAAGCATTACCTTCTTCTTCATACTGGTCAATAGTAGATTTGGATACTGAAGAAATTGTCGTAGATTACGATACATCATATACTAAAATTAGTTGTGATTCAAATAGTAATTATTTCAATGTATATATGAATGGTCTAGAACCAGAACGCTACTATAAAATTCTTCTAAAATCAGTAATGGCGGATGGAGAAACAGTAGTATTTGATAATAATTATATTTTTAAAGTTGTAAGATAATGTCACAAATCCCAGTACAAAAAACAGTATTTGGTAAAGATGCTTTTAGTAAAGTAGTTAATATTCAATTTAACCAACTAATAGACCCAACCTCAGAAGAAGAACAATTATCTTTTTCTGTTGACGATTTTTTTGAATTATATGATCAATTGTTTTACCAAATTCCAACAGAAGGAGAAACAAATTCTCATAGATATATCTTACAACGTGAAGCAGATTATTTAGGGGTAAGTATAAGTCAAGAAGATGTTCAAGCACTACTAGATGAAATAACATCTCTAAGACAACAAGTACTTGATACTCAAACAACAATAAACGAACTGACTAAAAAATAATGGCAGATAATATTAAAATAGTAGGTGAAATTTTAAATACACAGCAATTATCTCGCTATGATAGTGCTGATCTTAACTTGCTTACACCTCGAACTTTAAAAGAAAGTTTTGGTCAACAAAATGACTATATTGAATATTTTGTTTATGATGCTGGTGGGAATCTTTTAAATGTTAATTATAGTTATATAGATTTCAAATTACCTAATACTTCTTCTTATGTAGATCCAATAAGTGGAACTTTACCTGTTATTGAAATAGATCCTGTTAAGGATCTTCAAAACATAGGATACTCATCAGGTGAATTTAAAACCCAATATAACTTTTTTAATAATAAAATTTCAAACTATACTGATGCTGGGCTCTTTATAAAAGAAATTTCCGCTGATAGAACAGAATTAAGATTAGGATCTACTACTTTAACTAATATTCAAATTGAAAGCGGATCTTTATCGCTCATAAATTCATATAGTGGGTCTGCTTATTTTGTTGAATATCTTCTTAATTTTGGAAATAATACTCAAGTTGTAGCAGTTAATACAGCTCTAAATAAAGTCGATTCAGGATATGAAATACTTTTTAAACTATATCAACCACTTCCTGA
>JACCDP010620544.1_pt1 | contig 12916 bp, 8 predicted proteins | sample 7445841 | NCBI WGS metagenome assembly JACCDP01 (sample SAMN15323441, study PRJNA562643) | freshwater metagenome | isolation source: river surface water | place: USA:Blue River Watershed | collected 2017-08-17
ACATCACCTTGGGATGCTTCTTTCACAGACAGACTACAGATCTTATTGAGTCGGTCTGCAAAGTAGGCGGAGAATTTCTCTGGTATATGCTGCACGATCACCACTGGCGGAAAGTCAACGGGGAGACGAGGGAGACACTCGCCTAGCGCAACGGTGCCCCCAGTCGAAGCCCCGATAAGAATGATCTTATCCATGGCGATGTGATCGCTGGCGACGATGGGACGAGCAGGCTTGTTAGGAGTTCCTCTGGTGAGGCGAGCTTCGAGCAATTTGTCACAGACTTGTTCGGAGAATTCGACCAGATCTTCGCCTTGCGGCTTTTGGATGAAGTCAAAGGCACCATGTTCCAGTGCCTGTAGGGCTAAGGTCCCATCTTCGCCAGCTGCTCCCGAAATCATGAGGACGGGGAGCTGGTGTTTGGGAATGAGATCTTTGAGATAGGTCAGCCCAAGCATGTGCGGGAGATGGAAGTCGAGGATCACAACATCGGGCTTGACCTCTGGAATAATGCGCTCTGCCTCGAGAGGATCGGAAGCTACCCCACACACCTCAAGCTTGGCATGGGCATTGATGATCTGGGTCAGTAGTTTTTGAATGAGTCGAGAGTCATCAATGATAAGGACACGACGCTTACCTGAGGCGGATTGCTGGGCTCGGTTGCTTGCTAGAGGTTTAAGATAAAGGTTGCCTTCGCTCGGATCAAAGCGCAGGGCGAGACCAACCGGGGGAAGTGTCGTGTATTTGCTTTCAAGGGAAATAGCGAGTGGCTGCAAGACTTCTCGCGTTACCTGTTGGAGGTGTTCGCGCGCGAGAGACGAGAGGCGTTGACCATTGATCAGCAAAAAGCAACGGATTCTGTCCCTATGAGCTTGTAGGGACTTCATCTGAGAAAGGCTTTTGCGAAGCCAGGTCTGAGCTCCTTGCAGCGAACCTTCCTCCTGACTCTTGAGACGCGAGCTTGTGCGAGAAAGATCGACGCAATAGGCCTGAAAAAAGCTGATATCTGATTCGACGAGAACCAGCACGGCCTCGGGACATTGACGGATTTCAAGCAGAAGCTCCTTCATGGGCGAGCTCCTTTCAGACGATAGACAGAAGAACCTAGAGAGTCAAAGATAGGTAAAGCCTCTGCCATTCGTTCGCAATGACCTAGGATCAAATACCCGCCGGGGCGCAGATGATGAGTGACGGTATGGATCACTTCCATCTGGGTCTTTTGACTAAAGTAGATCAGAACGTTACGCAAGAAGATGACATCGAATTTGGCCTGAGGTCTATTTTCGGGATGTACCAGATTGAAGAGGCGAAACTTCGTATTGCGGCGAATCTCAGGCAAAATGCGGCAAAGTCCCTGATGAGAACCTTTGCCGTAGAGAAAGTATTGCTTTTGAAGCGCGAAGGGAACTTCCTTACGCATGGTCTGATCTGCATAAATTCCTTCTTGAGCCCGGTCAAGAACAGCTTTGCTGATATCAGTACCAAAGACCCCATAGCTAAAGGCTGCATGTTGAAACTGCATACGAATCTGATCGAGTGTCATGGCGATAGAGTAGACTTCTTCGCCAGTAGAACAGGCTGCAGACCAGACAAGGATCTTATCGCGCTGACCAGCCATAAGACGTGAAATCACAAATTCGCGAAGGATGTGAAAGTGTTTCTCTTCACGAAAGAAGTGAGTTTTATTGACTGTCATGATAGAGGCGAAGTTTAAGAACTCTTCCTGACTCCTCTGGAGGAGCTGGAGATAGTCGCTCCACGAGCCTAACTGCAGTTCGCCTATACGACGTTCAATTTTAAACAGTAGCCGATAGAGGCGCTGCTGATCGACCATCATCCCCGTACTTTGAGTGAGATAGGACGCGAGCCCTTGTACCTCGCTCTGGGATGGCGCAGCGATGGTTTGCAAGGGTAGCGAATTGAGGTCGTATGCGCGCACAGGATCACCTTTGCTTGAGGATTAGATCCTAGAGCTTTTCCCACTCTGCATCAGCTTGCGAAGTGCCATGATCTCCGTGCGAGCTCTGCGGAGCTGCCACCGAAGATCCAACGGCGGCCTTAAAGCTCTGCGAAGGGGTCTTGACACCTTCTGTGGGGGCACGACGATAGCCACGAATTGGATGGACATTTGCTGGCTCATGTCGAGGTGCTGGAGCCGACGGTGGGGTACTGACACCCGTAGTCGGTGTGTTGGCTGAAGCGGCTTCGGATACCACGTCGAGGAGGGCCAGGACGTTCTGTGCCAGATGGGTTGCCTGACCGCGGAGCTCATCGCTAGCTGCGGCTGTGGAGTTAGCTGAAGAGGAGTTGAGGCGTGTGGCCTGCTCGAGCTGAATCATCGCTTCATTGATCTGCTTGATGCCATCGGATTGCTCCTTGGAGGAGGAGAGAATCTGTTGAGCTTGCTGCTGCAACTGCTCTGCATCGACTCCAATCTTATCGAGCAGAGTTTCGGTCTCGGCGACAAGTTGACCAACCATAGAAACTTTTTCACTGTTGACGCGGGTGATGCGTTCGGCTTTTTTCACACTATCTTTGACCATAGAGGTGATCTCGATAGAGGCTTTGCCTGACATCTTAGCGAGGTTGCCGACTTCCTGGGCAACAACGGCAAAGCCGCGTCCATGCTCTCCGGCACGCTCAGCTTCGACCGAGGCGTTAAACGAGAGGAGTTTGGTCTGAAATACGATCTCATCAATGACCGCTGATTTCTCTGCGATCTCACCGATGACGGTAACGAGTTCTTGAATCTGTTCATTGGAGTCACGGATATCATTCATAGCAAGTTGTAGCTTTTCCATCGAAGCATCAACTTTGTCCGCAGTCGTCTTAATAGTCTTAGACATTTCTGCAGAAGAGGCGGCTTGGCCTACATTGTTTTCGACCATAGCAGCGATTTCGTCTGTAGAAGCTGCTGTCTCATTGATCGACTCGGCCTGCTCCTCAGCAAGTTCCGAAAGTTGTTCGCTAGCACGGAGGAGGTCATTGGCAGCGCGGGCAACTTCATCAGAGTTTTGCCCGAGATCCGTTGCGATGCGAAGGATAGGAGTTGCGATACTGCGACCGATAGCGGCTCCAACAAAGGCAACGATGATGGCGGTAACACCAAGGAGTGAAAAGATGACAAATGCTAGGTGACGTTGAGGTGCATAGGCTTCTTCTTGCGTGATCTCGGCGATGAGAGCCCAGCGAAGACCGTAGATATCGATAGGACTATAGGCCGAAAGTGTGTCTTTGCCGGAATAGGTATTCAGAAAGGAGACCCCCGATTTTCCCTCGAGTGCAGCCCGCACACTTTCCGTTTCGACCTTACCATTTTCAGGATCCATAAACGAACTGACTACAGTGCGATTCTTGGCGTCGAAAAAGGAATTCGAACGCATCAGATAGTCAGAGCCTACGAGATAGCTCTCCCCAGTTTTACCAAGGCCTACCCGTTGGCCCATGATCTCATTGATCTTGTCGATAGAGAGCTGAAAGATAAGCGCATAGGTGGGCTTGTTGTTAACCAGCACTCTGGTTCCTACAAAAGCAGCTGGCGCCTCGTAAGACGGATAGTAGGGAGCAAAGTCAGCGATGGCCATCGAGCTGGCAGATTCACCACGTTGGATGTCTTGAAAGACTTTGCCGATAGCACTGCGAGCATTGTGTCCACGGATGAGGTTGGTGCCAAAGTCAATTTCTTTAAAATCTGTATAGAAAAGTTCTCCCGAGCTTAGATCAACGAGGAAGGTATCATAGTACTCAAAGCGGGTAACAAAGTCTCTCAGGTAGGGATGATATTCGGCATGAAGGCGGGAGTATTCGGTCCGATCCGAGGCACGGTCGAGGACATGCTTGGAGCCTACGGGATTTGGGTTTTTGGCGATGTACTCAGACTGGAGATAGACACCCTCATCTGAGATGGTACTGATGTAGGAGCCAATGTGCTTAGCGATTTGACCGCTCTTAGCTTTATACTCGTTTGCAAAGGAAGAACCATAATAATTGGCGAGCTCTCGTCGCATGTTGCTGACGTCCGACTCGGAGAGCTTAGCATCTGACTTCACATTGCGAAAGGCCTGATGAAGCTCAGTCGCTGCCTTGATAAGACGTGGATCATTAGCAAGGGTCTGCACCTGAGCTTCGACCGTGCGGAAGTAGCGCTCGATGCTGGCACGCTTAGTCTCTTTAATCCCGTTGAGACTCTCGCGCATCTGCGCTTCCAGCGAGGACTGCCCAATCCAGTTGGCGATAAAGCCAAGGATGATCAGGGGAATCAGCCCGATGCAGACAAACTGCCAGGTGAGACGTTGCTTGAGGTTCATCTTCGTAGACATGTATGGACTCCTTATCGTCACTGGAACTTTTAGATAGCTGAATGTAAAGATTCGAGAAATAGTTCGACATCTGCAGGGTCTAGCGTGCTTTCGAGTTCAATCAACGGAATCAAGCTTCCATCGATATCTTTGGCAACGACGTGGACGCCGCGATGTTTGATGCTGTATGAGCCTTTTTCTTTGAGGGCCGAATAATCTTCTTGTGCAAACGAGGTGACTTCGTGCACTTCGTCGACCAAAAAGCCAAACTGGCGATCGCCAACACTCGAAATGATAATGCAGGTATGCTGAGGACGAAAGTTCACCTGACCTATGCCGAATTTCATTGCCATGTCCAGCAGAGTGATGACCTGGCCTCTCAGGTTGATCAAGCCGACGAAGTAGGGAGGAACATTGGGGAGTCGGGTCGGTTCGATAAAGCTGGTGACTTCTTTAACTTTGGATAGAGAGATGCCATAGCGTTTGCCACTGAGATTAAAGGTCATGTATTTGTCGCGTCTGGTCTGTGTCGCTGTTGGCTTTTCCATATATTGTCCTTTATGCCGCGAGGCCTAACTTTTGTTCGAGAATCTTGCCGAGACTGATAATCAGAGCCACATGGCCGTCTCCAAGAATAGTACAGCCGATCGAGCCAGCAATTTTGCCGAGTGAGTCGCTAATACGCTTGAGAACAATCTGTTCTTGCGAAAGGAGTTCCTCTACCAAGAAACCAAATTCCTTGCCTTGGTACTCGACCACAACGGCAGGCATCGATAAACTCACCGAGAGAGCTTGCTTATGCGCTGGCAACTCTGTCACAGAATGCAGAGTCGGTCGAAGGACATTTTGAAGATCGATGAGTTTGATAACTCGATCACCAAAGCGCACGAACATATCGTCGTTCCCGACCCGTTCGATGTTTCGTCGCTCGACATTGACAGTTTCTTTAAATTCGGAATTTGCGAGAACGTAGCGCTCGCGATCGATGCGAAAGATAGTGCCATTGAACATGTCAAGAGTCAGAGGGAGCCGGCAGATAAAGCGGGTGCCCTTCTTCTCGACTGTTTCAATCAGGATATAGCCCTTGAGCTGTTCGACAGCCATCGCGACGACATCCATGCCGACGCCACGCCCTGAGATTTCTGTAGCCTTGTCTTTGGTCGAAAAGCCATTGTGGAAGATGAAGCGATAAACCTCATGATCCCTATAATTTTTGTGGGGGGAGGCTAGCCCAAGTTCTATGGCTTTTTTGAGAATTTTGTCGCGAGAAAGTCCCGCGCCATCGTCCTCGACCATGATGTCGATGGTACCACCACCGCGCCTAAAGCTCAGAGATATGCTACCTTCGAGTGGCTTGCCGCGACGGGCTCGTTCTTCGATGGACTCTATACCGTGATCGACAGCGTTCCGCACCAAGTGGATCAGGGGATGGGCTATGGAATCGAGGATAGCCTTGTCGACTTCGACATTGTCGCCAGAGACTTTGAATTTGACATTTTTGCCGGTGGCCTTGCACGCATCGCGTATCGTTCGCTCGACTCGATTGACGAGTGGTGTGACAGACACCATGCGCAGGGTTACCACGCCGAGCTGAAGCGAACGTGTGATCTTGCGGAGTTCGGTCAGTGCTCGCATCGCACGCTCTTCGTCTTCTTCGTAGTGTTCGACTGCATGATCGAGAGTGGATTGCAAGATCACTTGCTCGCCAAAGAGTTCGATCAAGCGATCCACTTTGCGGGCCGAAATTTTAATAAACTCATCTTGGAGTATAGTTTTAGTACTAGCAGCCTCGGGGCTCTCGGGGACAGTAGGCGCAAGGTCTTCTGCTGCATTCTTGGCCTCGATCATCGGTGCAGAAGCTGGCGAGGCTTCGGCGACGGAAGGGGGCGGAATGGGTGCTTCAACGGGAGGCGAAGCTAGGCTTTGAGTTTTTTCTGGAGCATGCGAAGGCTCTGCCGGAGCGCTGGGAGCTACCGTTTTTGGAGCACTAGCAGTCGGTCCACTATGCTTGAGAAAAGTCTGTAGCTTGCTGGTTTCTGTGAGCAGAGAGGTGAAGTCACTTTTCCCTTCTTTGACAAGCTTAGCAGCTGTTTTAAGCCCATCGATAAATCCAAACAAGAGATTTGTGATGTTTTCATCAAAGGTAAGGATATGATTTTTGACAGCACTCATGAGACTTTCAGCTGCATGAGCGAGGTTTGCAATATCCTTAAGACCAATAGCAGCGCTAGAGCCTTTGATGTTGTGAGAGTAGCGAAAGATTTCGCCTACCAGTTGCATGTCCTTAGGGTTTTTTTCTAACTTTAAAAGCGCACTTTCGAGAGCTTCGATCTGCTCATCGAACTCTGCGGTATAGATGTCTCTCATCGAGTCTAAGAGCTCGGCTCGACCTGTCATAGTCGCTACTCCTTATACCTAGCGTCTATCGGTAGCTCATTGCGAATATTTAAGAGGCTTTGTCTAAGGATTCCTCGTGCGTTTTCTCGAGGACATGGCACAACATAGGGAGTTCTTTGCCTTTTAGGCTCAAAGTATCCGATGAGCGAATGAGGACATGGTCACGTACTAAAATATAGGTCGAATCACTAATCATTACGGAGTCTTTAGGGGCGCGACTTTCGAGTCTTTGGGCAGTATTAACATTGTCGCCGATGACAGTGAAGTCTCTCCGAAAAATCCTACTGCCCAGATCACCAAAGATCACGGGGCCAGAGTTGATACCGATGCGGATATGAATGTGACGGTCGGTGAGCGGTTCTTTTTCGTTCAGCTCTTTTAGCTTTTCGAGCATCTTATATCCCGTTCGCACGGCATTGAGAGCATTTTCTTCAGGAGATTTGCCGTGGAAAATGGCCATAATCGCATCGCCAATAAATTTGTCGACTGTTCCTGCATGCTCTTTGACCAAGGGCACCATCGCATCAAAGTAAGCATTGAGGAGTGTGATGACTGTCTCTGGACTGTGCTTTTCGCTCATGCTGGTAAAGCCACAGATGTCAGAAAACAGGATAGAGGCATGATCGCTGTAGGCTGTCATCGTATCATTGGTATTATTTTGGGCGCGATCTCTGGCCTGTTTGATCGCAGCATCCGACATGTATGACATCATCGCTTCACGTTCGCGCAAGACTTTGGCTTCTGCAAGGAGTCGTTCGACGATCACCAGTATTTTATCGGAGGTAAATGGCTTGCTGACAAATTCGGAAACGCCAGCTTTACGCGCCTTGGCTTTTTCTACCTGTGATTCTTTGGCGGTTAGCATCAGGATCGGCAGGTGTTTGAACTCATTTACGGTCCTGAGATCACGTGCGACCTCTCGCCCATTCATACCAGGCATTTCGCAGTCAGTGATCACCATAGCTGGGTGAAGTGACTTTGCGAGACGGACTCCCTCCTCGCCATCGGAGGCGAAGCGAGTGCGAAAGCCCTGCATTTCTAGGGCATTTCCAATCAGACTCTGAATGACGCGACTATCGTCGATGACCAGGATGAGTTCGCGTTGCTTTTTGAGCTCGCTCGACAGACAGGCTCGCAGCTTGGCGAGGAATTCATCAGGATCGACGGGTTTCACCAAATAATCGTCCGCTCCTGCGTCAAAGCCCTTATCGATTTCGGAGCCTTTGGAGAGAGTAGAGGACATGATGACAGGAGTTCTGGCATAAAGAGGATGATTTTTGATCCAACTGCAAAAATCATAGCCATTCATCAACGGCATTTCTACATCAGTGACAACTAGGTCGGGCACGACAGCTTCAAAGACGAGGGTTCCTTCTTTGCCATCAAAGGCATGAAAAATTTCATAGGGCTCGTCTTTGAGGATCTGCATCAAGAACTCGTGGATAGTCTTAGAGTCGTCAACGAGCAGGACTTTTTTTCTATGGACCTTGGCCTTGCTCAAAGCGACGTGAAGTTGTTCGTCACTGAAGGGGAATTCGAGAAAGCTATCCGCTCCTGCATCGAGGGCTTGATGATAGGTTTCTGAGCTACTGGAGAGTGCGAGGATATGAATGTTTCGTGTATCAGGATGACCTTTAAGGAGGCGAATAAGAGCATTGATGTCCTGAATACCAAGATCGAAGCTTAAGAGCAAGATATCAGGCCTTCGATTCCTGGCTTCGAGAAAAATATCGGGGATCTGTTGAATCACATGTGGTGTGATTTTCAGATGAGAAAGGCTTTCTTCGATGTAGAGGCGTGCTAAGCGCGAGGGGACCGCAAGTGCGACGGTCGCTTCCGGCTGCTCGCTCGGCGTATCAGCCATATCAACAAACTCCTGAGCACCTTAAACTTATACACTTTTACTATCGCGGATTTCTAAGTCTCTGCCCAGTAGGGGAACGAGGTAAATTCGTCCTAGAAGCCCAGTGTCTTATTCTGCAGCCTTGAGCTTATACTCGCTCTTGAGTAGTCTAGAGAAAGGGTTTATGAGGCTTCGGAGGAAGGTTTGGTGAGCGAAGCAGTCGATATTCTTATCGCGGGCAGCACGCGGGTCATACGGACCGTCGTGAGACAGGAACTCGGGCGCTTTAGTCTCACGTTGGGGGAATGCTCCAACTTAGAGGACCTGTTGGCAGGGGCTAAGCGTAATGTCCCACGCGCGATCCTTGTCCAAGGCGATGTACTGGGAGAACAGGCAGGAGCGGCTCTTGCTCGTCTGCGTAGCTTAGCTCCTAGGGAGCAAAGCTTGATCCTGGTCTTTTCGAGTTCACCAGAACTTGGCGGCCCTTGCCTTGAGGCAGGTGCGGATGGATTTTTGGAGTTCCCTTTTGCCTACGATCAGCTCAAGGCTTACACATCGCTGATTCTCAAGCGACAACGCTGTGTGCTCCTTGTTGACGATACCAAGACGATTCACGCTGCGATTCAGGAAGCTCTGCGGGAGGAGCCCTATGAGATCCTCCATGCTTATGATGGTCGCCAAGGTATAGCTATCTTGGAAAAACAGGATGTGGATTTGATCATCACCGATGTCGAAATGCCTGAAATGAATGGCTACGAATTTTGCCACTGGGTCAAGAGCCATCCACGTTATAAGACTATTCCTGTCTACATGTCCTCAACTCTATCAGCCAGTGCAGACATCGATCGTGGGTTTGATGCCGGAGCCGATGAGTATTTGGTAAAGCCCGTAGATCCTGATGATTTGCGCGAGCGTTTGCGGCAGTTTTTAGGCAGTCAGCTTCGCCATCAAAGGGATTCGATTCTCATCGTCGATCGTATGGATCAGGTTGCCCAATTGATTGCGAATGCGCTTGAAACCCAGGGCTTTCGCGTCACAGTCCTGAAGACTGTAGATCAAGCTATGGCCTCTGTCGATGTTCTTAAACCAGCCCTTTTGATTCTTGGTGAAGAGAATGCATCGGCAGAAGGTCGCGAGTTGATTCGGAGCTTTAAGTCGCGCAAGGATCTAGCTCGCATGCCTTGTCTTATGGTGACCGAACGCGAAACGCAGCTGGAGAAGCGTAAGGCTCGTCAGGCAGGAGTCGATGCCTTTGTGAGCAAACCTTTTACGAGCGATAAGGTCCTCGTGCTTGTTGAGAGGTTGATTGCAGAGTCAAAGGTCAGTCGTGAACGCGATGCTCTCAAGACAGAAAATCATCTGATTCAAGATCAGTTGATTCTCCTCAATGCGACTCTCGCTCAAAAAGTTGAGGAAAAGACTCGAGCTATCCGGGCTCTCCTGGATAATACCAGTATCGGCATCCTTTTGATCGGGCGTGATTTCCGCATATTGCCCGATTATTCAGCACATCTCGAAGATATTTTGGAAGATAAAGATCTGGTAGGCAAGGATTTGGACGAAGTTCTGTTTCGCAGATTACGGGTCGGCGACTACGAGCGCTCGCGCTCGCGTATGGTCGTCGAGTGGTCAATTACAGATGATGTGATGCTGTTTGAAGCTAATAATCCAGCCTGCATTCGCGAGGGCTGGGGTGAGTTTGGGGGCAGGGAAAAGTTTCTCGAGTTTGATTGGAGCCCCATTTTGGCTAAAGATGGGCGCACCGTAGAAAAAATTTTGATTTCGGTCCGTGATGGAACTGAGGCTATGCGCTTGCGTATGGCCGCAGATGAAGCGAGTCTCAAAGTCACTCAATTACTGGAAGTTCTCGGGATTGGAGTCTCCGCCTATCTAGAGTTTGAGAAGAGGGCGCGATTCTCGCTCGAATCCCTCTTCGCTTTGACGCCCGATTCGAAAGACCCCAAGCCAGCTTCGCCCGAGAGCTTGCGACGTATTTATATCGGCCTCCATACTCTCAAAGGCGAAGCACGCTTTTTGAAATTGAACTCCCTCACCGAGGCTTTGCATCAAGCGGAGGCGGTGGTGAACCCGGAGCGCGAGGGTGAGGGAGTTAAGCTTGACACTTTGCAGGCACGTCTTGAGGCGATTGGGCAGGTCCTGGGCCAGTATCAGACAGCGATTCAGCCTCTGCTAGAAGGGCGCGAGGCATCGACTCCTTCTCAGCAGCAGCTTGAGGAGGATCTCTCCTGTCTTTATCTGAGTTTTGCAGGGATGGCAGATCAACTGGCCAAAGATCTGGGTAAGGCGGGCTGTGATCTCAAAGCTGAATTACCCCAGCCCTACGCTCTGGCGGTGGAACGCAGCCGAGTTATGCATGAGTGTTTGGTGCATCTGATTCGCAATTCCATCGATCATGGATTGGAAAAAGCTGAAGAGCGGAGAGCAGTCGGCAAGCCAGAGCGAGGGCGTATCGTCTTGAGACTCAATGGGCCAGGAGAACTGGTCTTTGAGGACAATGGACGCGGTCTCAATTTGGAACGGCTGGCACAAAAGGCCAAAGAACTTGGTAAGAAGTGGACGAATGAAGCTGAACTTGCCGAGCTGATCTTTGATCCGGGTTTTTCGACCAAAGAGCAGGTTGACCAGATCTCGGGAAGAGGTGTAGGTATGGACGCTGTTCGCTTGAGACTGCAGGATGTCGGCGGTGATATTCGGATCGAAGCTCTAGAGCGAAAGGGGAACTTTCTTCTCTTTCGTTTTGTCATCAAGTGGAATAGCTAGAGCAAGCATTCGGTACAGATTTTACGAGGATCTGCTGCGGGATGAACCGGAGGTTTTAGGGCGAGATTTTTGGTCTTTTTTCAGGTTTCCTTTTCAGCAGAACTGACAGACAATGTGGGCAATCAGGGAGGACATACTTAGCGTGTGTGTCTTCCTCATCCCAGCATCATTGGAAAAAGGATCTTACCATGAAGCGACTGAGTTCCCTCCTTTTACTTTCGTCCTTGGGCTTTGGTACTTCATCACTTTTCGCTAGTGAAGAGTGGCATTGTTATCACAAAGACAAAAAAATTAAGGTCACAGGCAAAGACCCCAAGGCCAAGCAATCTGCCTGTGAGAGCAAAGGCGGCATCTGGAGCAAAGAACACCATGACAAGCATCACGAAAAGCATCATGAAGGGCAAAGCTCTGGCGGCGGTGGATCCTGGTAGGCCTGTAGGCCAAAGGTGAGCTCGTTAGGCGCGAGCTCCTCCTCCCAGTAAGTTCCCGCCATTCTATCCCAGATGGAAAAGATCACCCCAAAATTTTTATCGTAATGGCGCGGGTCAGCACTGTGATGAATATGATGCTGATGAGGGCTTATCAGAATGATTGTCAGCCAGCTCGGGTAGCGGACAGGTAGCGGGGCGTGGTGCAGGTGGACAGTGAACATATAGAGAAAAAAGCCCAGCCCTAAGCCTCCCAGGAGTAGGACGGGGGTTGCTCTTGGAAAAACTAAGTGAAAGAGACCCAGAGCTGCTCCAGCCGCGAGTCCCCTTGCTAGAGCTAGGAGAATCGGCTCTAAGGGATGCTGCCGAAAATTACTGAGAGGTGTGAGAAAGCTGGTGCTGTGGTGCGTTGCATGAATCCGCCAAAGCCAGCGGAAGCGATGCATAGCACGATGCGTGAGGTAGGCCGCTCCATCAAAGGCCAGCATGCTCACGAGAGTGGCCAGGAGCCCCTCGACCCAGAGAGGAGCTAAGACTCCAACACCAAGACTTGAGATGATATCACGGCTTTTGAGGACTTGCTGATAGACCAGCTGAAAGCTCGCGGCATGGAGCAAGGCAGTCGGTACTCTGAGAGCTATCACATAGAGCAGAGTGTAGGCAGCATCCACACAGATAGCTTTTTTCGCCAAAGTTGCTTGATGGAGCGTCTGGCTTAAGGTTGCTGCAAAGTGGTCGGGCAGCGTGGCTTTGAGCCACAGAAGCATGAGACACAAGGCGGATAGAAAATAGAGGGGACACAGGGCCGACTTGAGGCCAAAGCTCTCAGAGAAGATCTCGAAAAGGTACGAGTCAAGCATCGAAGAGCTCCTCGATAGGTCTCAGCTGAAATCGCCGATCAGCTCGTAGGTGATCCCCCGCGAGAGCAGTTTGGGACCGCGCTGTGAGGAGAAGTAGAGTCGCTTTCTGTCGGGGCTGATCGCAGGCCCGGTGATTTCCGAATGCGATTGATTGGCGATCTGGAGGAGAGGGGCTAGTTTACCCTCAGGCGACAATACGACAATCTGCATATCACCGCCATCCTCTGCAACCAGTATCTGGCCAGAAGCGGAAACGGTGACATTATCAACCCCAGAGAGAATCGGCTGAGGAGAGGTCGCTAGATCGTAGAT
>JACCDP010784709.1_pt1 | contig 12916 bp, 8 predicted proteins | sample 7445841 | NCBI WGS metagenome assembly JACCDP01 (sample SAMN15323441, study PRJNA562643) | freshwater metagenome | isolation source: river surface water | place: USA:Blue River Watershed | collected 2017-08-17
AATCCCTGCCGATGCCTATCACTATTGGGGACAGCGACTAGGGTACGAATGCTGGAAGGATAAGCAGTTTATGCGAGAATTCCTGCGTGACAATCCCGAACTCGCTGTCCGCAATTATTGTAAGAAGACTGTGGTACAGGGTACTGTATTCACGGCTGATGGTTACCAAGTTTAATGCGTATAACCGATTTCTCACAAATTCTGTTTGAAGCCCTGCAATACAGCGGCAACGACAGACACAACATCACGGACGAGACTTTTGCTCAGTTCCGTGACTTCATTACTGCTAGACTGCGGGAGGCTTGGGAGTATGACGAATGGCCAGACCTTTGCAGACTTGCACAATTTACGACCAGCATTGATGCGAACAATGTTGTTTCGTTCACTTTACCTTCTGACGCTGGGGAAGTCCTTGGCGTTTTTAACAAGAACCCACAAGCGAGTACAAGAGTCACAGACCTTGGTTATGAACTTTATGACGATGGCACGACAGCCAAGGTCGTCTTACAGAACAGGATTTTAGCCGATGGATGGTTCCACTATCGTATTAAGTGCCCAACCCTTACTGGAAGTCTGTACGAGAGTGCGGTTTCTTATTCGGTTGGAACTCAAGTATATTTCGACTCTGGTTCCTCAACAGGTACTTACATTCCTGTCTCTGGAAAGCCTCATAATGGCAATTTCTATACTTGCTTAGAAACCACTTCTGCGGGTGAAAACCCCACAACTCATCCTACAAAGTGGCAAAAGATAAGTATTCCTTACATTTTTGGTCATTACTGTTCTTGGGGAGCCGCCGCTAATTGGTTGGTTTCTGAAGGACAATTACAAGAAGCGGCTGGTTTGGACTCAAAGGCAACACAGATGCTTTCTGTAGAAACAGACAAGATTGCTCGACAACAGAACCAACTCTCTAAAATTAGATTTATAAACCCCTACACCTAATGTCTACTTCACATACATCTTTTTCAACTCCCGCATTACGGAAGTTGACTCATCTTCCAGACTATACCTGTACCACTTCTTATACTCAAGTCCTTGCGGCCAGAGTACTGCCAGAAAGAAGAGTTGTTGTTTTAATCCAAAACAAAGACACAACTGCTGTTCTTGAGGTTGTTTTTGACAGCACAGGAGATGATGGAATTCTTGTTGCTCCATCTCAAACAATTACTGTGGAAAATTATAATGGGCCTATTAGACTAAAGTCTACTGTTAATGGCTCTATCGCTCACATTGCTTACGGCTCTGTCTAATGTCTATTAATATTATAGGTGGTGGAGGTACTTCTATTCCTACAAATGTCGTAGAAGTAGGAAATGAGATTAGCCAGAACCAGTTGAACGCCATCACAAGTTCTGCTAGTCCTTCTTCTGTTAATCCTTTTCAGACTTCATCTGCTGTAAGCGGTGCAATCTCGTCTAGTATTATCAACAAGCAAAACACTCCAGCCGTTTCTTGGGGTTTTTCTTTTCCTATTCCGACTAACTTCCCGCTTGCAATCAGAAATGGCTCTTGGGTTCCTCTTGCTCCGTCTGGGACAACTGTGGGAGAAGATGCTGGTTCGGCTTACAACCGAGACTCCAGTTACTATTTTGATTTTACTGACGACACTGGAAACTATATCAGCCTTAATGGTACTGCCGCTGTTGGACTTGATAATGTCACTGTCTACTATTCGAACGGAAACTATGACGGAGACATTCTGTCTAACACGACTTCTACTAATTTTTCAGGAACTGGCCCTTTTTACGCTGGAAACTGGGATAACCCTGTTAACTCCGCTTCGTTCCTAGACTCTTCTTTTAACACTTGGTATCGCTATGTTTACCTTGATGGAAACGGCGGTTTTTACACGGCTGATAACCAGAACAATCCTCCATACTAATAATTTATGATTACTATTTTTATAACTTCTGTCGGCTTTCTTGGTGGTGTTTATGTCGGTGCTCGTTGGGGTGAAAAACTCCGTAGCATCTACTACTCTATCGTCTCTAAGTAATGCCTAATGAATACCTAAAAGATGGGGACATTTCGTTTGTCGGGCTTAACAGCCGTGACAATCCTAGTTCCTTGCCTAAGGGTATCGTTAGCAGGTCTCAGAATTTCAGACTGGATAGAGGCATAGCCCAGACTAGAAAAGGGCTACAGAGAAAGACCATAGGTTCTATCATAAACCAGAACATCTATGGTGCTGGTACTTACATCCTTCCTAGTGGACAAGAGATTATTGTCTTAGTCGTAGCGAATGGGCTATATACCTACAATCCTCAGACAGAAACTCTTTCTGCCAAGGTTTATTTCCCCAACCACATAACTGGGAAAACATTGACTAGTTCTGATGCAATCAATGTGACTGTAAACTCAGTTGCACACGGATTGCTTGTAGGTGACAAGGTTTATGTAGAGGCTACACAGAACGGATACACAGGTCTTTTTACGATTACCTCTGTCACGACTGATACTTTTTCTTATGTGATGCAAGCCGTAGCATCACACGGCCCTGTTGGGCTTGTGTCTTGTTCTTACTCTGCCTCAGAACTTATCACAACTACGGAAGGATGTGATGTATGTAGTGCGATGGATAAGGTTTTTATCAGCAGAGGTTTTGATAAGCGTCCTTTAATGTGGGATTTGTCTGCTACAATAACTGCACTTCCTACTAGCGGCACAGGTGTAGAGTTTCCAAATTGCTCTACACTGATGTATTATGGAAACAGGCTTGTTTGCATTGGTAAGTACCACCTAGAACCTAATACGCTTAGAAATTATGACAGTATTTCTGTAAGCAACTACTTGGACTATACAGACTGGGATGTCGCAGATGTATTTACAGTAAACAACGGAAGTAATGACCAACTGGTTGGCGTATCGCCTTGGACTTTAAACGAGTTCTTGGTGTTTATGCGTAACAGCATCTACTATGTTTCTGTCGGAATGGACAGATATGTAACTGGTGCTCCTCTTAGCACCGACTCTTACATTAGAACTCTTGCTACAGACATTGGATGTTCTGCTAGAAAGTCAGTCGTACAGGCTGGTGGTGGCGTGTTCTTCTTGTCTGACAATGGCGTGTACTTCTTACAGCCACAACCTGCGTCTTCAGACTCGATGAAGTTGCTCACGATGAGTGAGCCTATTTCTGCTCCAATTGACGATGTAATCCAGCGTATTAACAGAAACTACTCTAGTAACGCAGTCGCTACATACTGGAATAATAGATACTATTTAGCAATTCCTCTTGATGGCTCCACAGTCAACAACACTGTCCTTGTGTACAACTTTATTCTCAAGCAGTGGGAGTCTGTTGACACATATCCTACCCTTGTACAGACAGGAAGTGCTTTAGAGGCTTACTCTGCTGGGATTATTTCTTCAGCACCTATTGTTGATGAAAATCATTACATACTTGTGTATAGGTATGCTACTCCATATCACGGACTTGCTAGAGGTGATTATGTAAACTGCACTTTTGGTCTTTCTGATGGATACATAGTACCTAGTGGTACATATAAAGTTTCTGAAGACATAACGAAGCCGTTTTCTGACAGTTACTTTACTGTTGAAATTCCAAGAACTGCCTTCCCTGTAGACCCATACACAGGTTCTGCGTGGTTGTTTGGTAGTATGTTTACCTGTACCTTCTCCAAGGCAGAGTCTATTTCCCTTAAAGACTTCATCGTAGTCAAGAAGGACAACCAGCGTCGGATGTTCCTTATTGACAATTATCAAGGCATATTCCTTACGGAACAACTTGATTATGATGAATTTGGAAACTCTACAGGTGGCCCGATACTTCCCGTTCCGATTGCTGGTGTTGATACAAACGAGAACATAGCAAATGGATTTTACGGAAACCTTATACTTGTTGCACCTACTGATGCCAACGGAAACTTAAACCCTAATGTCATTATTCTAGACCCCCTCTCGTTCACTAAAAACGACATCAATGCTGTTTTGGAAACTCGTCAATACACGATGGACAGCATTACTGACAAGCGATTTAGTTCTTATGAAGCCAACATTCTTACTGCTGGTGGAGAAAGAGTAGAGACATACGCACAGGTCATTAACCCAGATGTTAGCGTTAAGGTTGACTCCTTAGGCTCGTCCTCGTTAGAAGACTATAATAGAAGCAATCCTATAAGAAAGATAGGGTCTGGGTTAATCTTAAAGTTCATCTCTTACTCAAAGAGACCATCAATTAGGTCTGCTTTTATCTACGCCACACAGCAAAGGAAGAACAACATAAACAAAGAATAATATGCCACAGATTTTAAAGGGCGACACATTCGCCAACTCTCAACAACTTACTGCGGCTCGTCTCAACCAACTGGTTGACCAAGCCCAAATACTCGTGGGTGCTATTTCAGAGCAACCCTCTATTACTGCAAACACTGTCGAAGCGACAGACCAGACAATTATTAATGATGGTGGGACTCTTAAGAAGGCCACAGTCGGTGACCTGTTAGGAAGCGGTGTTCCTGTCGTTTCTCAGACATTAAATTCTACTGCGAACAACGATGTCATCGTGACTCCGTATGATGGAACATCGGTCGTTGGAAGTAATTACACCAGCGTTGATGGTATTACAGTTGTTGTAACTACACTGTCTGCCCACGGACTTTCTGTTAATAATGTCGTTCAGATTACCAGTGCTGGCACTGGCTATAACGGCACATTCAGAATTACAGCGGTCACAACCACAACATTTACCTATGTGCTGTATACTGTTGCTACGCCGACAGCCTCTCCTACTGCCTGTACATACACTCGCAAGGCGACTAACATAGTCAATGGAAATATTGTTTCTGCTGAGAATGCGTACATTGCGAACGAACTTGATACGAACACGCTTCAAGTAGACAACCAAGCGAACATAAACAGCCTTGCTGTCAGAACTTCTAACATTACTTCTGCTATGCAGTATAGCGGCGTTCCTGTCTGGGGTCTTGCCAGCGTAACAGATACCGCTATTCCATTTGCACAATGCGATGCAACAACAGAGGCTCAAAGAATAGCAACTTGTAACCAGTGGAGAAATGTCTTATCTATCTCCTCTCTTACAAAGACAAACAAGGAATTATGGCAGATAGAGGTAAACTTCCCTGTTGTTGTTTGGAGTCAATGGTATTCAAAGTTTAGGGTTATTGTACAGAGCAGTGGGCAGGTTATTGCTCACGAAAACCTTTTCTTCCAGACAACCACTGGGGCTTTTTATTACACATCTCAGATAAAAATTTCGGCAGTTCTTCCAGAAGGTACAGTCCTTACAAATGACAGCCTCGTATTTCAGTTTAGATACCAGCCTACCCTTGCTAATGCTTCTAGCATTCTTAATGTAGGTTTTGGTGGGCCTCTCACGGACTCAGAAGTTACAAAAGTCTTCAGAATTACTAAGTACGCCAAGCCGTAACTTGAGTTGGAACTTCACAAATAAAAAAGCCAAGGATGCTTACGAGTATATCCTAAGCCACAGAGGGTCGTGTAAGCGTCCTGTATTTGAGATAGAGTGGTTAGACGAGTGGTTAGAATGGTTAGCAGACCACAACTATCTGTTTATTAATTACAGCAACGGACAGGTAGATGGAGTCATAACCATCTTTCCTATAGAGAGAACTAAAAGCCTAAACTCAATACGCCATATACTTGGAAACATAACAGTAAAACACCATAAGCGTAACTACTTTATTATGGACGCTCTGGTTGACAATACTGAAGCAAGAGTAAACATTATAAAACAAATATTAAACACTTATCCAGAAATAGAACAGGACAACGAGGTTCAACTAATTGCCTGTCGAAGGGGTAAGGTCACTAAACTTAACAAACAGAAAATTCTAACTCTTAAAAAATAATGGGTTCTACAAAAGTTCAAGCACCTCCTCCTAGAGACTACTATAAGGAAATGTCTGATAGCATTCGTGCTCAGATTGACCTTGCTCCTAAGATAATGGAGGCAGAAAAAAGCCTTATTCCTCAGTGGCAAGAAATGCAAAGACAACAGATGACGGCACAAGCCAACAATCTGAAGTCTTTTTATAGAGATGTTATGGGCGACAGTGCCCAACTTTTAGGACAATACGGACAGACTTTCAGTAATGCACTTGCTCCTATTGCTCAAGGTTCAAGAACTACATATGAAGCGGGTCTAGGCGGTGGAGCGGCTTTACAGAATACAATGAGAGCGTCTGCAATGTCAGACCTTAACGCTGGTATGAGCCTTACACCAGAGATGCAAAAAATGGCAAACCAAGCGGCTAGAGCCGCATTCACTGCTAGAGGTCTTGGAAACTCTTATCAAGGTATTGCAGGAGAAGTACTTAACAATTATAACTTAGGTCTTGAAAGAGAAAACAGGGCTAGAACCTTTGCTAGTTCAGTATTAGGAAATGACATCACTATAGCAGGTAACGCATTTCAACAGTATGGGTCTCCGCTTGTTCAAAGCGGTATGTCTGCCCTTTCTCCGATGGGTCTTGCAGGTATGGCAACGCAATATAATGCTAATCTTGGCCCTCTTTACCTTCAACCAGAGTCTCAGTACGCCGCTAACCTTGTTGCGGCTAATCAAAACAACCAACTTCAAGCGAGTGTTGCTTCTGCTCAAGCGTCTGGCTCTATGTGGGGCGGTCTTATGAGTGGCATCGGCGGGGGACTGATGAAGAAATACGGATAATTTTATGGCAAGCCCATTTACCAGATACCAAGGAGAGCAAATCCAGCCGATAAACATCCTTCCGTATACTGCACAGATTGCAGATAATATCGGAAAGGGTATAGCGTCTATCGGTGAAGGGATTGGTGCTTATCAAAACTATCAGAGAAAGGCTTCTGAAGATAAGGCTAAGGCAACAACTCTTGCTCAAAGCGTTCTCAATCAGTACTTAGAAACGGACGGCCCAGAAGACGATGCGTCTGGAGTTGTGCCGATGAAGGTTAAGGACACTGCTCCGTCTCACATCAAAGACTTGTTTAAGAAGTCTGAGGGTCAGCCAGATGGTATTGCAGGACTTGCAACAACAGACCTCACTGCCTTCTTAACGCTTCAGCAGAAGTATGAGCAAGACGAGCAACTAAAGTTCGACAACAAACTAAAAAAGGCTGGTGTAGACTATCAGAAGGCTCAACTAGGTCTTGCTGAAAGAGAGTTTGGACTCCGTGCTTCAGCACAAGAACAGGACTATAAGTTTAAACTCAGAGATTTTGAGTGGCGTGTCGCTCGTGGAGAGAAGTCTGATAAACTGGAACAGGATAGACTTGACCTTGCAAGACAACAGTTTGAATTAGAGAAGATTCTTGGCCCAGAAAAAATCAAGTTACTTCAAGCACAGGTCAGAAAAGAAGCCGCTGGTGCTACGATTGCTGAAAAAACTGTTCTTACTGAGGAGGCTAAACAGGCGTTAATTGACGCAAGACAGAAGGTTGCTCCCTCTGTAGAGGTCGAACAGTTCGGTGAGAAGACTGTTCGTTCTGGCGTAATTCAACTTCCTAACGGACTTTTTGAATTAACGGATGACATTGACCAATACCTTAAGGATAATAACCTTAAGGTGGAGGACTTGACGGCTCAACAGCCAGTGCAGGTTCCGTATAGTACAAGTATCGCAAGAGCGTTGTCTGGAGATAAGGCTTTTGACCCAACTCTTCCTGCCGTTAAGAACTCCTCTACAAACAAGAAACAGTTTGTACAGAAGGTCTATGAGCAGTTAATTACCAACTTTCCAGAGAACAAGGCGGCTATCGACCATCAGTTCAGATGGAATGAAGCGGCTAAGGGAGAGAACAAGGAAATTGAACTTGACCAGCAAAGGTACGATTTGGCTGTTAAGTACATCAATACCAAGCAGTTCCAAGAGAAAGTAGGCGGTGCTCTTGGCGTTAAGCAGGAAGTGGATATACCTGCTGAAAAGGCTCCGACAGGCGTACAGGTCATTTCTGAGACAAAAAACAGTTTTGGTGTCATTACCAGACAGACGCTGTACAAGACAGACCAGCGTATGGTCGATGAAGCATACGACTCTGCGTATAAGCAGTTTGCAGACAGAAACCAGCCATTCCCAATGACAAGAGACGATGCCTACCAAGTCTTTGGTCTGTTTGGCGGTATGAAGAGATGGACAGATGCTGATGGCAATGTGTTCTATACCAATGCCAAGGGCGAGACTACGACAGAGGCAGAACTTCAAGGCAAGGGTCTTACTCGTGCTCCTACCACTGAGGCTGGTCAGAAGAGACAGGGTGCTAATAACTGGCTCAGACAGTATGTTGGAAAGGGCAAGGATGTCGGAGCCTATGTTCTCCGTGCTCAAACAAAAAATGTACAAGACCCGATGTCAGAAAGTCCGATTATTAACCCAGAACAGGCACAAAAGGATGTCATTGAAATTGAAAGAGACATTGCAAAGGCCGACAAGTACATCGACAAGATGGTACAGATGTGGAAGGACAAGACTTGGTATCAAAACTATCCTCTGATTGGTGCAAGATGGGAAACGGAATACACAACATACCAAAGAGGTCTTGAGACATTTAGAAAGAACTTCATAGCCCCAGGTACAGAAACTGAAAAAGATGCGGAGCGTCTTGGTGATATGATGGCTCAACCTACCTTCTGGCGTAATCTTCAAGATGTTGACAAGACTATCGAAACTCTTGAACTTACGAGAAGCCTTATTGCAGACAGTGCAACGGCTAAAGCATCTGCCTATGGTATTGATGTTATTCCAAAGTCTGGTTTAAGAAATGGTATGTCCCCAGAACAAGTCTCTAGAAGAATTACAGAGATTGTAGAAAAGATGAAGGACAAGTACCCCGATATCTACCAAAAATATAGCGACAAAAAATAATGTCTGATTTTACATACTCTAGTGAAGAAGAACTTAGAAAATACGCCAAGGAACAAGGATGAAGAGTCCCGACCACCGAGGCTATTTCTAATCCAGAAGTTCCTCTGCAACAGGCACAGGACTCTTCTGCACCTGCTGAAATCCCAGAAGAGTTCAAGGGTCAGTATGTGGCAGAGATGGTGAAAAGGTACGGCCCTCTTGGCTATGTCCCTACGCTTGATGAGTACAAGGCGTACAAGGACTTTATGGCGACCAAGAAACTGTCGATGTGGAAGGAAATCGGCACGGCTATTGGTCAAGCCACTTCTGATTTTGCCAGCGGTACTGTAGAACTTGGCAAGGATGTTCTGACACTCAAGGTTCCTAAGGTCATCGGCTCTGGTATCGAAGGTGCGGCAGTCGGAACTAAGAACTGGCTGTATATGTATGAGCAAGCCAAGTACGATGAGAATTCTTGGTTAAGCAAACTGCTGTTCGACAACCACTCTACACTTGAGGACTCTTATCTTTCGTTCCAAGAAGCACTTAAGGTTCAGCAGATGATACATAAAGACCAGAACGAAGGTGTCTGGGTTCCTCCGAAGGTGAATGTCGGAGGTATGGAGTTGGACTTGACTAACCCTGCTGTCGTTCAAGCGGTCTCCTATGTGGCAGACCCTTCTTGGCTACTTCCTAATCTTGGCATTGAGTCCGCAATCGCCAAAGGTCTGAGAGGTGCTACTGCGGCTATAGGGCTTGGCGAGAACCTTTCAAAGGCTTCTGCGTTTGCCCTTAAGAAGTCTTCACAGGCTTTCGGTAAGTTAGGCGATATGTCCGAAACTGTTTCCGCTAGAATTACAGGTTTTGACAAAGGCGTTACTGAGGCGTTGTCTAATATGACAGGACACGAACATACTGTTACCGCTGGTGGAAGAATTATGGGTAACGAAGGTCTTGTTCGTTCAGCCGAAAACTCTCTTGGCGTAGATAAGGTCAAAGTCCCTATGTGGGCTTATGTTTCTGGTACTTGGGGTGTGACAAAGGTCACAGAAGGTCTGGCTAGAGTTGGTGAACTTGCCACAAGACTTGCCACTGAAGAACCTAAGATTGCTGGTATGACGCTTTCTGAGCGTGTTGCCGCAGAGTCAACAAGTGTTCCTATTAGGAAAGTTGCCACATTCTGGTCTACCACAGCCAGCCCTTTCATCGACTGGGCAAGCCAGTCCACAAAGGTCGGCCTTCATTCCTCGATGTATGGAGGTGCTTTCGGTCTTGCGTTCGGTGGAGAGGAAGGTCTCTACCACGGACTTGGAACAGGCTTTGTCATCGGCTCTGCGTTCAATCAGATTGGCGTTCTTCATAACACAGTCACTGGCGGCGATGCCGTTCGTGATACAGTTAAACATTTCCTCTGGGCTACCAGCCATTACGACTTTAACAACCAAGAAGGCTTGATGCGTCTTATGGAGAATGTCCATAAGGAGGGTGGCACGAAGGCTCAGTTAAGCCTTATGTCTCAGATTGCCGCCTCTGAAAGACTTCTTAGAGACGACAAAATCCTAATCCTTACCGAGAAGAAGATTAAGGAAATGTCTACTAGCGTTGAGTGGGCAGAATACGAACGAAAGAGACTCGCAGACCCAGAGTTTGGTGGTGTCACATTTATGAAGGATGGAACTGATAAGTCCATTATCCTCATCAATGCTGATAGAGCGGCAAAGTCTGCCGTGTCAGAAGAGTCGTTCCACGGACTCCTTCTTACCAAGAGATACGGAAAGGCTTTCACCAAGGAGGCTCTGAACTCTTTAATCGGAACTGAAGATGCTCCGGGTGCTTTATACAGAATGCCTAAAGATAGAGCGGTCTCTATACTTGAGCAGTTCAGAGACCAGTACTTCAACTTGGATAATGAGACTGCTGGTCACCAGCCAGACGCAACTGCTGTAAATCTAAAGAGGTTTAACGAGGCGATTGAGCGTTTCAAGGGAGGCGATAGACCTACTGAAATTGCTGGTTTCTTTGAAGAGTTCCTCGCTTCTTACTGGAATAGGTTCATCGAAGAAAAGCCGCTCGACTACCTGCTTAAGGGTGGCGACCTTGGTTTTGTCAGAAATGCCATAGAGAACGCAAAGGACACATACAGAAACATAATGGCTAGGGACTTGAGCGAGGCTGGAGTCCAACTGATTAAGGGTGAAACGCCAGATATGTTCCTCATCGACCAGAACACCAAGCAGAGAGTGCGTGTGCCTATGCTTGAGCGTCTGATGAAGCACTATGTCAAGGAACTGAACAAGGGAATGTACGACGGATGGGCTGTGGACAACAAGAAGTATGCAGATACAGATATGTTGCTTAACAGCGACTTTGACCACCTGCTGAAGAAGGACATCGAGTCTGGCTCCCTTGAGCCGATGACACCAGAGGAGATGGACAAGCAGATGTCTGGTCGTCTTTCTGGACTTGTCGATGAACTGATTGCACTTCCGCAAGAGAAGCGTGGTGCTAAGATTGAAGTTCTTAATACCGCTGGTGAGCGTATTGCTCAGTTCCAGGCGGCCAAGAGAAAGCCTAAGAAGAAAAAGGAAAAGGAACCTACTACTGTCATTCCTTCTGAAAGGATTGATGTCAACAAGGAGCGTGGCTGGTTCTTACAGCACAGAAAGAAACTGGCTCAGACTGGCATTGTTTCTACAGACCTTAGCGAACTTGGCCCTGCTAAGGGCAAGAAGCCTAGGATTATCGAGCGTGAGACAGGCACAGGCAGATGGAGCCTTGAGCGTTCTGGTGACTTCTGGGAGTCTGTCTGGCAGGGCAATCCCCGCATCCGTATCACTGGCCTTGCCACGAACTCAGAACTTTCGCTCTTTGAGCGTTACCTTGGCCCTCATACTGCCTCCAGACTTAGAGAACTTAACCTCATCATTGAGCGTTCTCGTGCTGGAAGAGTCGAGGACATCTCAAACATCCTTAGGTCTACAGTCGTTACTGTCGAAAAGACTCTTGATGACGGAAGCAGAAAGAAGGGTATCTTCATCGAACAGCGTAGGTTTGTTCCTATCGAACTGAACATCACATTCGTAGCCAAGCCCAAGGGTAAGCCTAACGCTGATGGAATTCAGAAGTTCAAGGTAGAGAGTGCAAAACTGCTCGCAACAGTCATCGACTGGGATGCTTATCTGCGTAGAGAAGAGTTCTTCTTCAACAAGATTGATGACGGAGAAATCCACTACAGGGCTGTCAGAAACCTGTTCGGAACACAGCAGAACTTGAGAGAAGCCGTCAAGGCTCTCCTGTCTAACTACAGCCTTGGAAACCAAGCGGAGGCTGGACTCAAACTGTTCTCAAGAGGCAGAGGTGGTGCTAGAGATGCGGCCTTGAAGAGAGACATCGTCAACGCTGTCATCGGTTTCCATCCTACAAAGGAGATGTTAAGCCGTAGGAAGTTCAAGAACACGCCTCTTGATGCTCAAGTAAGAGGCAACCTTCCAGAAACGCTACAAGTCATCAAGGACTTCCGTGTTGACAGAATGAGCAAGATTAGAGCCGAGGAAGGCGAAGGCTTCAGATATGACCATAACGAGGCATACAAGCGTTCACAGGCCAACTTCTCTCCTGCCATTTCCAACAGAGACAACAACGGACACATCATCCCTGCTGGAACTGGTAGCATAATTAGAAACACCCATTACAGAAACAAGGAGGGCGAGCATATCGCCGTCTATGCCCTTAGAACACCTACCTCAGAAATACAGGTCAAGGGAGACAAGGCTAGGGTTTACGACTTTGTTGACGGAGAGGTGGCTTCTAATATGGAGGCTGTCATTCCAAGCATCAGAGGTAGCCAGTATACATCCAAGAACGGATGGCTTCATTTCACAGCCGATGTCAATGAGGCTGGCTTCTTTGAGGACAAGCAGATGCGTGTCGGTTATATCGACACCCAGTCTCACCTCACTCTTTCTGACATTCCGTATGGCACAGACTTGAACACTGCGGTCAAGAAGGTTGCCCAGCGTATCGCTGAGACTTCTGGCGAGCCTTTCGCCAAGGTTATGGAAGACATACTCAGAATGAGGGACGAAGGTAAC
>JACCDP011302263.1_pt1 | contig 12913 bp, 14 predicted proteins | sample 7445841 | NCBI WGS metagenome assembly JACCDP01 (sample SAMN15323441, study PRJNA562643) | freshwater metagenome | isolation source: river surface water | place: USA:Blue River Watershed | collected 2017-08-17
ATGATGTGCCAGACGATTGGATGGCGTGTTTGCTGTTGGCGGTCACGTCGCACGATGTGTTGCACCCAGGCGGCGCAAACCGTTATGCACAAGAATTTGAACAGCAGTCAGTGAGGCTGCTGCGCAGCATGGCAGCCCTGCATGGTGTGCCAGACACTTGGACTGAGATGGTGTCTCACTTGGTACTGCACACCGACCCCAGCCTGGTCCCTGACAACCACCACCAAGTCGCACAACGCTCTTTCATGTTCGACCCAGATTGGGCTGTGGTGTTGATGAACGAAGCCGACATATTGGCCAGTGCAACCGCAGAGTTTGGTCCTGGCTTGGGCCATGCACTTGCCCATGAATGGCAAACCCGACAACACCCGCTTCACAGTGTGGTGGGTACTGATGCCGGTCGTTTGCAATTTTTGTCTTCACTGCGTTTTTCAACCCCAGCCAGTTTGGCTTTGAACATGCCCAGTGAAGTGGCGAGACAAATCACCCAGTTACAAGGTCAACGGTCTGTCAACGATTGATTGCCTGTCAGCTCACACCCGTCTGGGCATGCGCCAAGGCAACATGGCTTGCACCAGCGGTGACACCAAGCGCGGCACATACAAGGTCTCGTGAAAGCTTTGCACGGTTTGGCCCAGCAATTCGCTGCTGAGCAATGCGCGTTGGTAAAACGGTGTGTCTTCCAATTGGTCCACCACGCGCACAGGCGAGTCACTGCGCATGCGCCTTTGGATTCGCCACAGCGTGGCAGACATCGGCTGTCTGGGCGGCGCTTCAAACGGCTGCACACTGCCATCGTTCATGAAACGCAATGCCAATAACTTGTCGGCTTGTTGACCCACTTTGCCTTGGATGTCGTACATCACAGCGGTGCTGCCGTCTTGCAAAATGGAGCGCGACCAATCCCATTCATGGCAAGCATGGTGAATGGGTTCATCGCCTTCATTGGAATCCAAATAGGCATGGCCTTGCCAACGTTGCGCGGGATGGTCCAAATCGACTTCAATCCGTGCTGAAGGGGCCAGCGGCCCCCAACGGTGCTTGCCATTCGGGTCGATGGCCGTGCTGAAATTGAACCAGGTGTCTGCACGCACCCGCACTTGTCCGCAGACCCGATGTGGCCAAGGCACTGCCACCTCATTGATGTCGATCACCAAGGCACCTGCCTCCATGCGGCATTGGCTTGGGCCCACGGTGAATTGGTGTTCATCACGGTGGCAATGTGTTGCACCACGCTCTGTCATGGTCCATCGCCGCGCGGCTTTGCTGTAGAGCGCAACATTCAATGCGCAATGGTTGTCAGGGTCAACCAGATTGCCATGTCGACGCTGCCAAGCGTAATAAGGCGAAAACACGCTGCCCACAAACACGATCAGGGTCAGGCCGTGCTGACCATCGTCACTCAGTGCGTCAAGGTACCACCAGAGGTAGCCGTTTTGTGGGACAGGCTGGTCAAACCGAGGTCTGCCATCAACGCGGCGGCCGCCAACTGCCCGGACATGGCTGCCATCGGCACGCCCGGCCCCGGATGCACGCTGCCCCCCGCCAGGTACAAGCCCTTGGCTTGCGAGCGGGCGTTCGAACGGGCGAAGGCCGCCATCCATCCATGGGTGGCTTGGCCATACAAGGCCCCGCCGGTCGCCGGAAACAGTTGGTGAAAGTCCTGAGGGGTGGTGCGTATGCATGATGCGGAGGACTCCAATGAGAGATGCAAACCGGCTTTGGCCATGCGGGCTTGACTGCTGACAGCACAAGCGTGCAATTCATCCTCAGACAGGCGTTTGTCGCCACGTGCAGGTGCATTGACCAAGCACAACAAACGCTCTGCGCCCGGCGGCGGCGTATCCGTGCCACGGTCTTGCGCACACACATACACCGTGGGTTGTTGCGGCATGCGCTTTTGCATGAAGATGTCGTCAAACTCGCTGGCGTAGTCGTTGTTGAAAAACACATTGTGTCGGTCCAAGGCCATGCCTTGGGTATCGGCATGCATCGACCATGTCACCGCAGACAAGGAACGTGGCTGCACTTTGCCTTGCACAGACTTTTGCACGCCAGGCCCGAGCAGTCCTTTGCGCAATGCCGCGATGTCACCGTTGAACACCACACTGTCTGCACGCAAGCTGTCGCCACTGGCCAGCCTCACGCCAGAGACTCGCCCTTGGCTCATTTCGATGCGCTCGCATTCACTGCTGAACACATAGTTCACGCCATTCGCTTGCCCCAGTCGCATCAAGCACGAGGCCAAGGCATGCATGCCGCCGTGCACGGTCCACACACCGTCCATTTCAACTTGCGCGATCAACATCAAGGTCGCGGGCGCTTCCCACGGCGACGACCCGCAGTAAGTGGCATAACGCGCAAACAACTGGCGCAAGCGTGGGTCATTGAAATGCCGCCCCAAGCTGTTCCACAAACTTCGCATTGGACCCACTGACGCCAGCGTGGCCAAACCGCGTGGCCCCAGTTGGGTCATCATGTGGGCCATGGTGGGCGAGGGAGATTTGATGAACGGCCCTTCCAACGCGTCATACACCTGACGTGCCGTGTGACAAAACCGTGCAAACCGCTCGGCCTCTGCCCGTCCGGCAAACCGCGCGACCGCATCCAGTGATTGCGCAGGGTCCGCGTACAAATCGAGCTGTGAACCGTCTTCCCAAAAATGGCGCGCCAACACACTCAAGGGTTGGATGTTCAATTGCGATTCGAGCCGGGTGCCGACCGAGGCCATGATTTGGTCAAACACCCAACGCATCGTGAAGACAGTCGGGCCGCTGTCAACCGGTATGCCATCGGGCATGAGTTGCCTGATCTTGCCGCCGGGTGCGCTGGCTTTGTCTATCACCGTGACTTGCAAACCGGCGTGTGCCAATTGCAAAGCACTGACCAAGCCCGCCATGCCTGCGCCGACCACGACGACTTTGTGTTCAGCCATGCGGCACCTCCGACGCAGCCGCCGCTGACATCACCCCTGACCACTGCCCTTCGCGGCGCAAAACTCGCATGCGAACAAACATTGACTCGGAAAAAAAATCGTTTTTGTAAGCCGCCGCAATCGCTTGCTGGTGCGCACCTGTGTGGGCATAGTGCGTCATTGATTCGGTGTCTTTCCACAAACTGAAGGTGCATTGCCGCACCAAAGGCGCTTCGCCCAAACCCATGGCAATTTCACAGCCGGGTGCATTTTTCAAATCGTCTTGCGCGGCAGGTGCATAACGCCAAAAAGCCACCGCTTTGGCGGGCCGAATGCTCGCACGTGTCAATGCCACCATGCCACCGGTTTGCCTGTCCAAATCACGGTATTTGCCCAAACGCTCAGGGGTGGTGACATCCCAAGATCGACCGTCCCAAGAACCGCGTGCCGAGTTGACGGCCAATGCCGTGATGAAAAAAGATTTGGCCCGCTCAGCATAGGCTTTGACCGCTGTGCTGTCGATGAATTGGTCAGCGTGTGCGGCGGTTTCAAACATGCAAACCAAGCCTTGGTGGGTGGCACTGGGCCTGAGCACAAACCCGCCTTCATGGCCACTGCCCATGACCTTGGTGAACAACAAACCAGGGGTGTCTTTGAAACCTGCAGCGCCTTGCACCAAACGCATCCATCCCCAGCCTTGGTGCGCCCTCAGGAAGTCAACCAGCAACACCACCACCACACCTGAAACTGCCATGGAAACGGGGTCTTGGGTAACCATGGGATGTTCATGTGCAGAGGTGATGGTGGCTCAGTTCCACATTACTTGGATGCCACTTGGGCCGGTTTAGCGCTGGGCGGCGGTGTCAACTCTGGAAAGTCTTTGGCCATGGGCGCGCCAAACAAGGGTTTGTATGCCCCTTGGTGGCAAGTGTTGCAATTGAGTTTGGGTGCATCACCTAACTCACCCTTGCGGTTGTCTGGAAAAACCGGTGTCAAAGGCTCCATGTAGTTCACGTTCAAATCACGCGCCATGCGGATGCCATGCCAGGCAGTGACACGCTGTGGCGGCGCATCTTCCCAACTTTGGAATGAGCGGCTGTTGTGGCAATACGTGCAATTGACGCCGAGCGAGGTCGACATGTGGGTCATCAACCCATATGTCCATTCGGTTTGCTTGGTCGAATGCCGGTTGCCTGAAGGCAGTGGTGTGGGACCATTCATGCGAATGTCTTTGGCTTCCAACAAGAACGGTGTGAACGGATCGCTTGGCAACGAGGACAAGTTGACCACGGCGGCGGGCTCATTTTGTCCCGCCTTGTCGCCCAAGAAATTGGAGCCCTGTGGCTGGTGGTCTTTGGTAAACCAAATGGCTGAGGGCACAGGCTGGCCCCGGTGACAGGTATAGCAAGTGACCCCTGTTTCCGCCACGTGCGGCTTCCATTCGCTGTTGATGTACTGCGTCATTTGCAACATGCGTCTGGCCACCACCTTGGTGTACTTTTCGTCGTCTGCAAAATTGGCCGGGTTGTGGCAGTACACGCAACCACCATTGTTGGGCGACACCCATGCACTCATGGAAACCATCAAACGGTTGAATTGTGCGGTGCTGAGGTTGCCTAGCACCTGCACATTTTTGTAAGTCTGTGAGGCTTTCGGTCCTTCACCCGGTGCTTGTGGAATGGCGACGGGCGGCACATTGGCGTCCACTGTGGCCGCCAACAGTCGGGTGTTGTACACCTGCACCATGCCAGTGCCACGGTAACCGTGTTGCACGCTGTTGGGCACGGGCAGCTCACAACCGCTCAACACCAACACCGCACCGATGGCCGCAACGCATTGCCACAGCCGGTTTGTCCATTTCGATGCGTGTGTCATGGCTTGGCTCCCAGGGTCAGCGCCGGGTCGATCACGGCGGGAAATACGTTCGGGTAAGGTGGCGCCACACCGTGCTTGATCGCCCACAAATACCAGTTGTCCACCACGGTGCCCGTCAGCAAAATGCCGATGCCACCGGTCAATGGACACAGCACAGCGAACCACCACGCCCAGCGGTGAATCGATTCCATGGAGGCGTTAAAGCCCATGGTCCAACGCCAGAACAATGCGGCGCGCTCGGAGGCGGTGCCTCGGTCCACAATTTGCTCAATCTCGCGATCGCCGCCGTAACGCGTGACGGCCAAGATGGTCGCACCGTGCATGGCAAACAGCAACACCGAGCCATACAAAAACACAATCGACAAAGCGTGGAACGGGTTGTAGAACAGGTTGCCATAGCGAATGGACAAGGCCGCGGTCCAATCCAGGTGCGGGAAGATGCCGTAAGGCACTGCCTCACCCCATGAGCCCATCAAAATCGGGCGGAAAAAACCCAGCACGAAAAACAGCCACAACGCAGCAGCAAACGCCCAAGCGACATGCGTGCCCATGCCCAAGGCGATGGCGCGGCGGTACATGCGTACCCACCATGCCAACACCGAGATGGACAACAGCAAACCCACGATCAAAAACCAACCGCCTTGGTTCAGCGGCGGCATGGACAAACCGTATTCAGGGGGTGGCGGTTCCAGCGCCAGCCAGAACAATTGACGCACCAGTTGCACCGGATCCCAATTGACAGACGCCAGCATGTTCAAACCAATGATGTTGAACGCGACCATGCCGCACACCAATGAAAGCACGCCAAAGCCACCGAGGTAAATCGGACCCAGTTGGGCATTGCCGATCTTGCCCAGCAACCAAAAGAGGACGGGATGACCGAAGCGCGGGCTGTTGCCCGGTCCGAGTTCGGTGCCATGGTGCACCGGACCCCGGGCTTGCACTGTGGTGAAAAGGTTGTAGTAGTCAGCCATTTAAGTTGCTCCTGTCAAGCTTCAAGGCCACTGAGACCAGATAGGCAGATTCAGCCACCAGCCCCACCACTCGGGCCAGCCGCGACTCCAGAAGGGACCGCTGATCACAATGCACAAGGCACTGAAGGCCACCGCTGCCATCGCCAAGAACACTCCCAAACGGTGAATGCCCAAGGTGCCGATGGAGTAGCCAATGGTGTCGCGGAAAAACGTGTCTTCGTGTTCAGGGGTTTTGACGACCTGCCCTTTGCCAGGGTTGGTGGCCGACAAAATCAATGCGCCATGCAGCGATAACGCAAACGTGGTGGCAAAAAAGAAACTCACAGCCAACATGTGGGCCGGGTTGTAGTGAAAGTGCAAATACTGGTAACCCACGTTGGACACCCAATCGAGGTGGCTGTAAATGCCATAGGGGAAAGCATGCCCCCAAGCACCCATCAACACAGGACGGATCACTTCAAGCGTGAAATAAGCAAAGATCGCCATGCTGAATGCGGCAGGCACGTGGTAACCCATGCCCAACTTGCGACAAATTTCAACCTCGCGCAATGCCCAAGACACAAACGCGCCGAGCGCACAAATCGTGATCAGTTGCCACAAGCCGCCTTCCATCAGCGGCGCAAAGCGCAGGCCGTAGGACAAATTCGGGGGGGCAATGCTGATTTGCCACAAATTCCAAGTCGGGCCTTGTGAAGCGCCCCACAAAATCATGGCTGTACCGAGGAATGCAAAAAATATGGTGGTGACACCAAAGAAGCCCACATAAAACGGGCCTAACCAAAAATCAAACAAATCACCAGCGACCAGGGTCCCGCCCCGCACTCGGTATTTTTTTTCAAAGCTGAGCATGGCCATGTGTTAGCCCTCCTGCCGCAAGTGATGGAACAACAAATCTATAAATAAACGCAGGTGCTGTGTTTCAAGCAGCACCTGCCGGTGCTGACAAAGTTCAGGACTTTTCGGCAGGAACAGCCGCTGGCATGGGCGAGTTTTGCGCCGATGCTGCTGCGGGCTTTTTCGCGCCATCCAGCCAATTGAACTTGTTCGTGCTGAGCAAAATGAGGTGGATCATTGCTGCCAAACCGAACAGAAAAATACCCTGGACCACCATGGCCCGCAAAGGGTCGTACAAGCGCCAAATTCTCCACATGATGATTTCTCCTAAATGATGTGAGACATGAACGTATAAACCGAAGCCTTGACACCCGAGATGATGTTGGGCATGTTCTCCGCGCCGGGCAGCCAGGATTTCCAGCGCATGCCAATCAATTGACCGACAACAGCAAACGAAAGCAAGACGACGAAACAGGGAACAAAAATCAGAACAAACGCGATCCGTTCATCCCAGTCGGATGACTTGTGCGTCTCAAAAGAGGTGGTGTTAGCCATGGGTTTACTCCGTTCGGTTAAAGAACTTGACTCAGAACCAGGGCCGCCATGCCCAGACCAAGATGTGGGCGAGCACAGCCACAGCTGTGAAACCTACAGTGCCTTGGATCCAGAAATGGTGGAACTCCTGAGCCTCTTCGTCTGTCAGTCCGGAAATGGATGTCCGATGATTTGACATGCGATGCTCCTTCTTCAAAATGGCCGCAAGGCCAACGCTGCGCCCAACCCGCGCAACCTGGGCAGCCGCAGCAGTTGCCGCGACATCGGGGTACGTTCACAGGCAGTCACCTGTGAAAGCAATTCATTGCATGACTTCATGCGGTCTCTCCCAAACCAAGCTCGACACCGGCAGACCGCACATGGTCCTCGGTGACCAGCTCCACACCACTGGCGCGTGCTTTGCCTTCGGCCAGATCGCGCAAGCGCTTGGCCGCAGAAATTTGCACCAACACCGGTTGGCCTGACACCAACGACTGCAAACGCATTTGCGCTGCGTCGTCCCAAGGTGTGTTTTCTTGCGCACCACTGATGCCGCGCGCCAAGGTCGCGTCCACTTTGTCCATGTCGGTGCCCAAAGGCAAGATATGGAACAAGGCGTCGAACAAACAGTTGCAACATTCCTGAATCAAATACGTCGCACCGCTGTAACCCATGAACGGCGTACCGGTGTGGCGGCGAATGATCGCGCCCGGGAAGGAGGCAGGAATGAACGAGGCTTTCATCGGTCCGGTACTGCCCGCCTCGGCCAAGTACATGCGTTCGTTGTAGCTGCCAAACAAAATCAACGGCATTTGTTTGTGAACCAACTCGCGCACAGCAGCGTTGTCGGTTTTTTGGCCAGGCAAGCGCGAGATGGCAAATTTGCACGGCATGCCCATTTCGGTTTCCAAAAACTTGCGAATGCCACGCGCATAGGTGTCGGTGGCCACCACCGCAAAACTCGCGGTCGCGAAAAAATCTTGTGTGACCGAACGCCACAAATCCCAAACCGGTTTGATGGTGGTGTGACGTTCACGTTGAATGAATGGCTCGGGATCGAGGCCGAGCAACTCGCCCAATTTGCGCAGGAATTTGGTGGTGCTGTGCAAGCCAATCGGTGCTTGCAAATACGGGCGGTCCAAGGCTTCACACAACATGCGGCCGAACTCGCGGTACATGCAAATGTTCACATCGGCTTCCACCAGACGCGACACCTCGGCCAAATGACTGCCCAGCGGAAACACCATGTTGATGTCTGCGCCTATGCCTTGAACCAAGCGGCGGATTTCTGCCAAATCGCTGGGGCTGTTGAACGTGCCATAGCACGGTCCAATGATGTTGACACGTGGCTTCTCGCCTTCCTTGCGCACACGCTTGGGCACTTTTTTCATGCCGTATTCGGTCCACAACCAATACATGGCGCGGTTGGCACATTGCCATTGGTCTTCGTCAATCGTGCGCGGCAAAAACCGCATCAGGTTGGTGCCCTCAGGCGTGACACCACCACCGATCATTTCGGCGATGGAGCCGGTCACCACCACGGCAGGCAAATCGGGATCCAGCACTTGATGGGCGCGCTTCATGGCACCTTCTGTGCCTTCGCGGCCCAACTGCTCTTCGGCCAAGCCGGTGACCACGATTGGCAATTCATGCGGCGGCAAGGCGTCGGTGTAATGCAGCACCGATGTGACTGGCAAGTTTTCACAACCCACGGGGCCGTCAATCACCACTTGCAAGCCTTTGATCGCGGTGAACACATACACCGCGCCCCAATAGCCGCCTGCTCGGTCGTGGTCCAGTACAAACATCAGCCCATCTCCTCGGCTTTGCGTTTTTTCTGTTTCTTTTCGAACTGGCGACGCACTTCTTTTTTGAAGTCTGGGTGCATGACGGGAACGTCCTCCCACACACCGGCTTCGTCGCCATGACCGACCGAGCCAAAAAATGCTTTCATCTCATCGAACCTGGCTTGGTTGCCCATGGCCGCGTTCACCACTTGAATGAGTGAGCCCGCACCGGCCACACCCATGAGCGGACGGGCTGAAATCAGGTTGGTGAAATACAGCGATGGAATGCAAAGTTCTTTGGCGGCTTGCACCACGGGTGTGGTGCCGATGGCCAACTGCGGTTTGAATTCGTGCATGGCCGCCAAGTCTTGCTCTAACGAGGCGCGGAACTGAACATGCACACCCTTGGATTGCAACCATTGCGCATCGTGTTGGTTCCAAGGGGTGGCGGGACAAGCACTGCCGACGTATCGCAGATCTGCGCCGCATTCGATCAACAAACGCGCCACCAACAACTCGGAGCCTTCGTAGCCGCTCAAGGTGATGCGGCCCTGAATTTTTTGCGTGGCCAACACACCGCGCATCGCACCCAATGTTTGGTTGCGAGCGGCATCAATGAGTTCTTGCGACACGCCACAGGCTTGACCGATGGCGCCCAACCAATCGTGGGTGCCTTCAATGCCCACTGGGGCAGAACCCACCACAGGTCTGCCCGCTGCTTGGAATTCACGCACACTGGCGGTATAGAAAGGATGAATCGCTGCCACCGCTTTGCAGTCCAGCGCGGCATACAACTCGCGCCATTCGCGGGTCGGCGCCACCGTGCCCACCGCCAGCCCCATCGGTCCGATCATTTGCGCAATGATCATCGGATCAGCCGGAAACATTTCGCCCAACAAAGTGATGGTGGGTTTGCTGCTGCGGCCTTGGCGCGGCGCAGCCACAGGGCCTGCCATGGCTTCTTGACGGGCGTAGTGCAACATGGCGCCCGTCAACACATCTTTGGCTTCGGCATGGGTGGGTACACCAAAGCCCGGCACATCGATACCGATGATGCGCACGCCGTTGATTTCCTTGGGCAACAACTGCAACGGCACACCGCTGGCAGTCGGCACACACAGGTTGATGATGACAATGGCGTCCAACTTCTCCGGGTCGGCTTGTTGGTAAACCGCGTCGCGGATGTCTTCAAACAATTTGCCGGTCACCAAAGTTTCCGAATTGAACGGCACATAGCCGACCGTGCGACGCGCGCCGTAAAAATGCGAGGTGAACGTCAAGCCGTACACGCAGCAAGCGGAACCACTCAAGATGGTGGCGGTGCGGCGCATGCGCAAACCGACACGCAACGAACCGAATGCCGGGCACATGGACTGCGGCTGGTCGTGCGGGCCTTTCGGATAGTCAGCGGCGTACTGCGCGAGCACATCGCTTTTGCCTGCTTTGGCAGCCGCATCGAGCAGTTGGTCTTTTCCGGCATGGCAACCCAAACCATCGACCGCTGTTGCAGCAGCGTTGGGCAATGGGGTGATGGGGATGATGTCGCTCATGGGGTTCTCAGGCTTCGTCGTAAACCACTTCGAGCGTGGGCCGGTCGATGACGGTTTTGCCTGTCATGTCGACTTCTGTGGCGGGTGTCATGACGAAATCCCGACCTGTCACATCCGCACTGAACAGCGACAACAGCTGGTCTTGGGTTTGGGGTTTGGGGCGCTGGGGCGGCGCCTCGGCCACGTTCTTGGCCAACTCGGCAAACAACGCGCCCCACTCGCCATCGGGCTTGCCGATGATTTCGTAGCTGGCACTCTTGCGGCGAATGTCCTCGTTGGCAGGAATGGCTGCCAACACTGGAATGCCTGCATTGGCCGCGAAGGCTTGCGCTTCACCGGTGCCGTCGTCCTTGTTGATCACCATGCCGGCGACGCCAACATTGCCGCCGAGCTTGCGGAAATACTCAACCGCGCTGCACACGTTGTTAGCGACATACAGGGACTGCAGATCGTTAGAAGCCACCACGATCACTTTTTGGCACATGTCGCGGGCAATGGGCAAACCGAAACCGCCGCACACCACGTCGCCCAAAAAGTCGAGCAACACATAGTCAAAGCCCCACTCATGGAAGCCGAGTTTTTCGAGCGTTTCAAAACCGTGGATGATGCCGCGACCACCGCAGCCCCGACCGACTTCAGGGCCGCCGAGCTCCATGGCAAACACGCCGTCACGAACGAAGCACACATCGCCAATCTTGACTTCTTCGCCCGCGAGTTTTTTCTTGGAAGAGGTTTCGATGATGGTGGGACACGCCTTGCCACCGAACAGCAAACTGGTGGTGTCGCTCTTGGGGTCGCAACCAATGAGCAGCACTTTTTTGCCTTGTTGCGCCATCATGTAACTGAGGTTGGCCAGCGTGAAGCTTTTGCCAATGCCGCCTTTGCCATAAATGGCAATGACTTGGGTTTCTTTGGTGACTTCACCGCTGTGCACCGGGTCAGGCTCTTGGAAAGCCTCTTGGCGCAGGCGATCGACAAATTGAACAGGCTTTTCGTTGCTTTGTGGGTCGCTCATCGGTCTCTCCATTTACCAACCGTCGATGAAAATTCATCCGTCTAGATTGTATTTTTGGGTTTACATGGGCTTGTGTCAACCCAAATTGACGTTTTATCCGTCATGCTAGGGTAATTACTTACCTTTTTTGCCCCAACAGCATCCGGGTGTGCAGCGGCATCGGATTGGCAATCGGTTCGACCGACTCAAACCCGGCTTCCAGCATGAGGCCACGCAATTCAGCCGGGGTGCGCAGCCTGCCGCTGCCCATGGCCAGCAAATAAAAGTGGAAATAGGCGTCCCCCACCGGCGCCTCACCGGCCGGCTGGGCCATTGGTTCGGCCAGCAGCAAACGCCCGCCGCTGGGCAGGGTCTGGTAAATCTTCAACAGCAAAGCCTTGACAACCGCGTCCGGGTGGTCGTGCGCCACCCGCACCAAGGTGACCAGGTCTGCGCCCGAGGGCAAGGCGTTGCTGATGAAACTGCCCCCATGCACGGTGACCCGCTCTGACACCCCCGCTTGCAGCATGCGCTCAGCGGCCAAGGCCGCCACAGGAGGCAAATCCATGAGATGCAAATGCAAACGGGGCACGTGCTGCGCCAACGCCAGCACCCAGCCCCCTTTGCCGCCGCCAATGTCCAGCACTTGTTGGTGCCCTGAAAAATCGTAGGCGGCGAGCAATTCCTCGATGACGAAGCGTTGCGAAGCCGACATCAGTTCCGAGTAGCGTGCGACCTTCTCTGCCTCCCAGCCATGCGGGTTGTCGCCATTCATGTAAGGCCAATAAGCTTGCATGTGTGGTTGGATTTCATCGCGCAACAAAGCCAAGGGGTCGCGCATGTCGTCGAACAACACGGCGTTGTGCTCGATCATCAAGCGCAAGCCTGGGTCAGCGGCAACCGGCGCGCCCAAGGCGCCCAAACCATAGCTGTCGGCACCGCGCTGTTCAATCAAGCGCAAAGCAATGGCTGATTGCAATAAGCGCTGCATGGCTGCCGTGGACATGCGGCAATGTTGCGCGAGCTGCGACAACGAGCGCGGTTGCTCACGCAGCCACTCGAACACTTGCAAACGCACACAGGCCAACAACACTTGCGAGTGCACAAACCCGGCCATCACTTGGAACAATTGCGCGGCACGGCGGCGGGTGATCCAACGGGTCAACGGGTTGCTGATGGCCCAGCGGTAAAACCTGGGTGACGTCATCCACCGGTCTGTGCGCTGGTCCCATTGCTGACGCCAACCGGGGCGCTCTGGGTTGCCAGAGGCCTGTGTTTTGGCCAGGTCAAGGCTTTTCATCGCAAGCCAGGGTCAGGCGCTGACCCGCCCAGGTGCGCTGACCTTTTGGCGAGAAATCAATTCACAGGCGTCGGGCGGCACCAAGCGCTCGGATTCACTCAACACCAATTGCCGCATGGCGGCGCGGCTTTCGCATGCGGGAACCGAGTCC
>JACCDP010274799.1_pt1 | contig 12912 bp, 10 predicted proteins | sample 7445841 | NCBI WGS metagenome assembly JACCDP01 (sample SAMN15323441, study PRJNA562643) | freshwater metagenome | isolation source: river surface water | place: USA:Blue River Watershed | collected 2017-08-17
AGGAACCAAGCATTGAGTCTTGATAAATACCAATAATCGATGAGTTATTGGCAGGACTAATGATTTGATATGGAACTGCTGCCAAATTTTTTAATTCTGCCTCAGATTCTGGATCCTGTGGCATGTGGAGATTCATTTCGTCGCCATCGAACTTCCGCACCATTTAAGCAGTCATTTTTTTACATATTAATAAAATTATGACTGATTAAATTATGCACCCCAAAGTTTCCAAAGGGGAAGGACTGTATCTTAAGCCGTTTCAGAGTGATTAGCTCTTCATTAACGACCAACACCCGTTCAGTCTCTGAATGCCTTCCATATCCTTATCATAACGGACTTAGGAAGTAACACTGCGGATTGCCCAATCCATCACATTATTACCATACCCGAGTTCTATCTCGGCCATCTATTCGTTTCCGTAGTAGATTTGGTAGTGATTAACTAGTTTATTAGACTAGTTTGGCTCTAAGGGGATTCCCGCAACAAGGTGTTTTGCAAATAAATTAATATATACTTGAGGCAAATCAAGTTTATTTTCTTCGTGATAACATTTTAATCGCTCATAATGATTTTTTATTTGTTCTGGCAATATTTTATTATTTTTTGACAAGTTTTCTTCAGCAGTTAAAGGCATTGTGTTTCTCCAGTTAAAAGCAAGTAATTGTTCATCTTCATTATTTAAATCAAACTTAGATATTGGTAATACATGATCGATGTGCCATTCTTTACCATGATTTTCTAAACTACAATTATTATTGTATTTAAAAATCCATTTGAAATATTCATCAGATGAACAACCTAAATAATCAACTGAATGTTTTGTTTTATTTTTATTGCGTAAACAATTGTAAATTCTAGTTCTTATATAACGTTTAAACTTTTCAGTTGGTTCATCTCGTTCACAATCTTTACATTTCAAGCGATTGTGTCTAAACCTGTCATGATGTTTAATTTCGTTACAATACTTACATTTTTTATTTTCAACGCCTATTTTGTCTTGCTCTTCTTGTCTTATTTTTTGTCTTTCTAAGACTTTATTATGCTTAAAATCAGTAGCCAGTTTAATTAATTTTTTTCTATGTTCTTCATTATTTTTATATTTTTCTCTTCTTTTTTCATTATTACAGCTACAGCAAATTTTGCCGCGTTTGTAAAATTCTGAAATTGTTTTTTCAACTAAACATTTTGAACATTTAATTGATGCGACATTTTCTGGTTTTGTATCACTCATTTTATTTTATCTAAAATTTTATCTTTATATTATTTTGCCTCAAATATATATTAATTTATTCACTAGGAGGTATCACGTTTTTAACGCCTCCTGTTGCTGACCTCGATGGCTTGTGTCATTATAACGACACGTTTTTTTGATCAGCATTGTATGGTTTCGTGTCAGCGACATTCATTCTGAATGTATCTCCTCGCTTCATAATACGTGCGATATGACACATCATACTCATTCTGTGAAGAGTCGGTTGACGATTAAATAGGATAGCATCACCATCCATCATCTGACGATGAACAATATCACCTTCTTCCAAGACGATAGAATTTCTATCTAAATAATATCGCAAAGTTATCTCTTCACCATTTTTCTTCTGTAACATTTTGGCTCCAGGCCAGACATCAGGTCCGTTTCTAACCAATTTGGTCAAGAAATTCTTGTTTATTTTGTTAACCATAACAGGTTTAGTTAGATTCTTGGCAACTTTCATTGGCACACCTAATTCCCTGACAGAGATATTAGGGTCAGCAGTAATAACAGAACGAGCACTAAAATCAACACGTTTCGCCATTAAGTTGCCTCTCATTCTCCCACCTTTACCATTTAGTCTGTCTTTAATTGATTTCAAAGGTCTTCCCGAACGCTGTGCTACAGATGCCACACCTGGAATTTTATTATCTACCTGTGTTGCTACATAATATTGTAACACAGTTGTCCAATCATCGATGACATTTGCTGGCGCATTATTCTGGATTTTTTCTTGAAGCGTCTTATTTGTTTTGATAATATTTACCAAAATATGACTCAAATCATCTTCTGAACGTTGTTGAGAATCGTGTTTGACAGACGGTCTTACAGCAGGAGGTGGAACTTGCATAACTTGACAAATCATCCAATCAGGTCTAGAGAAGACTGGACTGAAACCCATAAAAGACACATCTTCATCTGAAATTCTCTTAAAAATCTTCAACATCATTTCAGGCGAAATTTTAACAATCATCGGTTCAGATTCAGCATCTTCATTTTTCCATTCCGCATAAATAGTAGCAAGTCCTTCCTTTCTAATTTTGCTTGGTTGTAAGCAACCACAACCATCATCCGTATCTTCACCACAACGTTTAATCTTGCTTGCTAATGAGAATACATATTTCCATCTAGCGTCACCTTGAACTTTTAATGCTTGTTTGTATTTTTCTTTGCTTATCAATAACTTACTACACTTAAAGCAAACACATCTCATAATTTTCTGAATAACATTTAAGTATTGAATATAATAAACAGGTCTTGCCAACTCAATATGACCAGCATAACCTGGTGTTTGAATATAATCCAATCCATCAGTTGGACAGATTAATCCAGGTTCCAACACACCCATTCTAGGGTCAAATAAGCCGCCAATCACTGGTTTATTATTAATATATGTGTCTCTACTAGTAATCTCAGCTACAGACCCTTTTCTGATTTCATCGGGAGATAGAATACTGAATTGTATGCCAACTACTTTTGAAACATTCATTGAATTATAATTGGAACTTGCAAATTTCGACATCTCTTATAATATATTATTATATATTTAAATTGTTTTTTCAAATCAATTTTAATTTAAAAAAGAAACTAACTATATTGAAGATCAAACACTAACAATAAAATAATGACAAATATTTTCATTCTAAATTTAAAAACTTAATAAGGCAAAAATTAAATAAAGATAACAAATTCTTGGATATTACTTGTTTTTCAAATTATTGATATTTCATTTTTGTTTTAAAATAAAATTGATAACTATTTAAAATGAATTCTATAAGATATACAATACAACAATGGCACGTGATAGTTCAACTAAGTTATCTAAACGCGAACAAATTAAGCGTTCAAATAAGAACACTGATGCTTCTCGCAAAAAGAAGAAGAATGAAGAATCAGACAGTGATAATTTTGTAGATACTGATTCGGAAAATGAAGAAATGGATATGCATGAATTTCGCAAGTATGTGCGAAAAATATTTCCTTCTAAACATATGGATAAAAAAATTAAAGCAGGAGAGAAATTAAAACAAATGGTTGAAACAGATGAGGAAGAAGAGGAATATGAAGTGGAAACTCCTAAAAAAAGATGTAAAAAAGGTAAAAAATATGTCGAAGAATCTGAAGAAGAATCTGAAGAAGATAATTGGGAGACTGATTCAGATGAAGAAGAGGAAGTAATAGTTTCAAAAAAGTCAAAATCCAAAATGAATAATAAGAAAGAACATAAGAAAAAGAAGGAAAATAAAGGAAATAAAAGGAAAGGAAGACAAATTGAAGTATCTGATGACGACTCTATTTCATTAGGTTCTAAAGATACAGATGACGAAGAAGAAGAGGAAGAGGAAGAGGAAGAAGAACGTTCTCTAAAACCTAGTAAATTTAATATTATATTTACTATTGGCGGAACTAAGGGAGATGAATATGATGAAGATTATGATGATGAAGAGGATGAAGATTATGATGATGAAGAGGATGAAGATTACGAAACAGAAGATGAGGATGAAGATGAATCCGTATCCACTGATAATTCTTCAGATGATGAAGATGAATATGAAGATGAAGATGAAGAACATTATGAAGATGAAGACGAATATGAAGAGGATGAAGAAGTCATAGAACCAAGAAAATCTAGAAAAGATAAGAAAAATAATAAAGCAAAACAAGAAGATACAGTAAAATATAAAGAAGAAGACAAAAATGAGGTATTAAAAAAACTAAAAGAATTACTTCAACAAAACCCAAAAGATAAGTCCATTGAAAAATGTATTGAAGTATATGAAAAAGATATACATCTTGCTTTAAAGAAAAAAACTAAGAAGGAAAAGAAACAAAAAGCAAAAAATATGAGGATTTTTAGAAAAGTTCTCAGTGATAAAAATGCGATGAATGACTTTGCGTTCTATGAAAAACTTGAAATGGATAATCAGAAGAAATTGATTAAGGAACTTAGAGAAATTAATAAAATCACAAGAATTGAAAAACCATATAGAATGACATTATTAGAAGCAGAAATTCCAATAGAATTTAAGGCAGCAGCATTTAAAAAGGTTAACTCCTTGAGATATATGGAGCCTGGTAGTGGTGAATTTTACAAAATTAAAAACTGGGTTGATACATTTATGAAGATTCCATTTACAAGTTATCAATCACTACCTATCAGCATTGAAAATGGAGTAGAAAGTTGTCACGAATTTATGGTAAATGCGCAAAAAACATTAGATCAAGCAGTTTACGGCTTAAATGATGCCAAGATGCAAATTATGCAGATGCTGGGTCAACTATTAACAAATCCAAAGGCAATCGGAACAGCAATTGCTATTCACGGACCTCCTGGCACAGGCAAGACAAGTTTGGTGAAAGAAGGAATTAGTAAAATTCTAAATAGACCCTTTGCGTTTATTGCGCTTGGTGGTGCTACAGATAGTAGTTTCTTAGAAGGTCATGGCTACACGTATGAAGGAAGCACTTGGGGCAAAATTGTCCAAATTTTAATTGATAGTAAATGTATGAATCCAGTTATTTATTTTGACGAACTTGATAAGATATCAGACACACCAAGAGGTGAAGAAATTGCTGGTATTTTGACACACTTAACAGATACTTCTCAAAATTCACAATTTCATGATAAATACTTTGCGGAGATTAATTTTGATTTAAGCAAATGTCTATTCATCTTCAGTTACAACGATGAATCAAAGGTAAATCCAATTTTAAAAGATAGAATGTATAGAATCAAGACAAAGGGATACTCCGGAAAAGATAAGACAGCCATTGCCAACAACTATTTGTTACCAAAAATTAGGGAACAAGTAAAGTTTAATGATGGCGATATTATTATTCCAGACGATGTGCTAGGTTATATTAATGAAACACATTGTAATAAAGAAGATGGTGTTAGAAATATGAAGAGATGTTTAGAAATTATTCATACCAAATTAAATTTATACAGACTTATGAGACCAGGTGCTAATTTGTTTGAAGGTGAAATGTCTTTAAAGGTCGAATTTCCGTTCAAGGTTACAAAAGATATTGTAGATAAATTAATTAAGAAAGAAGAACAAAATATGTCAGCATTGTATAGCATGTATATTTAAAAATAATTTAAAGATTTTATCGTAATAAATAATATGAGTTTAGAGTATTATTTATTGTGCAGAAAAAATTATGACAATATCATTAACCATTTAAAGGCTGTAATCGAAAATTATGAATATATTTTTTCTTATACAGGTGATTTAGAAATCGAAACTTCAAAAGATATGATGGATTTATTCCAGCCAACAAGTTATAAAGAACAATTTCAATCAAAATTAAAATGCGTTTATCATTTAAGAAATATTTGTGAAAATAATATATCACGTTTATGCGTTCATGAATTTGTAGATGATATGATTGACATTAATCCTGATGAAAGTAAATATATAAGGTATTGTAAAATTTGCGAAATGACAATTTAATACAAAAAATACATTTGCGAAACGCAGTGCATCAGGAAATGTAAAGATCATATTATTTTACCAAATGGTATCTGTGTTGTGCCACCACATTCCATCTCCTTTTTTAACATTGAATAACGCTCTAAATATTTTTGAACGAGACAATGGAACATTACATCTATATTTATCAAGAGGATGTGGATTGGTTTTTAATTGAGCTGATAGGGCTTTCTTACCGACAAATTGTCTCTGTTGTAATGCAAAATAAGTGTATAATCCTTGAAAACTTAAATTGCGAATGGGTATAATATCATCATTATTCAGTTGGAAATGTCTTAAGTATTCGTCGCATATTGCCATTCCTGATATATCAGCCATATCTTCACCTATTCCAATTGATGCGTCAAATTCAATATTATCTTTTTTAGCAAAATATTCATATTGTTTAATTATATCATTTTGAATTGATTTAAATTTTCGTTTATCTGCTGGTGTCCACCAATCATTTAATTTACCTTCCGCATCATATTTACTTCCCCAATCATCAAAACCATGAGACATTTCGTGTCCTAATGTAAATCCCAAGTGAGCAAGATTATATTCTATGCCTCTCTCGTCCAAATCTACAAATGGTTTTTGTATGTATCCTTGATTTATATAAATAGCATTTTTAGAAGGAGTATAAGATGCGTTCACTATATAAGCTTGAGTGCCTGTCATTTTAACCGGATATTGAGTCCAATCCATCATAGGTATATCGATTACGGATTTGCCTTCTAATTCTATAAATTTTGCATGCCTCCAATCGGAAATTTTTGACATATTTTCATGTAAATTGTCACCATAATCTAAATCAGGGTCTTCACTTAAATCGGTTGGTTTTCCAATAATGAATTTAAATTTACTTAATTTATACAAAGCATATTTCTTTGTTTTGGGTGAAAGCCATGTATTCTTTTCCAAAATTCCCTTAAATGTTAGCAAAAGGTCTTTGCTTAAAATAGAAACATACTCCAATTTTTGAGGATCGGAATATTTTTCCATATATTGTTCGGTTAAAAAGGTGTTAAATGGAACCGACATATACAAAGACGCACTAACCGCATCACTTTTATTAATTTTTTCTTGTCCTCTCTCAAAACTGCCATAGAAATCAAACGAAATATGTTCCCATTTTTTAGTAATTCTTACGAGTCGTTTCAGCAATAAGAATGTCCAATATGTTATCCATTTTGAACTATTCCAATTCTTCAACAGCAAATCAGAACCGCATTTTAAATAATTAATACTTGATGTAATAAAAAATTCAGGTGTCTTTTTAAAACCTAAATGTTTGGAGAATTCATTCCAATCAAATCCGTATTTTTCATAACATTCAGACGCTCTTATTTTGTTGTATCGTTTTTCTTCACCAGTTGTTACATCTTGACAACCCAAAGTTTCAAACATTTGAACTTCTACATCAAAGACGTCTGATGGATTAAATCCATGTCCTTTTCCAAGACAAGTATCAAATACTTTTTTTACATATTTTTTAAATTCATTTCTATAATTTGCTTTATATTTTATATCTCTGCCATCATCATAATAAACATTTAAGTCAATTAATAAAAATCTATGTGGATCAACATAACATCTAAAAATATCTGGTTGTTTATCATCAGGATTTAAAGACCACACAAATGGAGAAGCTGGTGCAGTCATTTCTGAATTGTTAAAAAATGCCAATAGTTTCCATACGTTATCTTCTTTTATATGATTTTCAATTGTAGTTACCGCATTACGTGCGAGTTTTTTACTATCGCTAACTGGATTCATTTCAATAACAGAATCATAAAAATGTTTAAGATTTTTGGACAATTTATTGTTGTTGTTTTTGATATAGTCTAAAATAAGCCCATCTAATTCATGGTAAACTTTGTGTTGAGCCAATCTAAAATCATCTATTTGAACAATATATTTTTGTTCTTCTTCTAAAGTAATATTTTTTAACCATTGATAATTAATATAGTCATAAAAATTGTCTTCTGGTTTTATGCTATTTGGTGCGAATTTACTTAATAATTGTTTGATAAATTGTTTTTCAAATTCATCCTTCGATATGGTTTTCAGCTGTTTGTTTTTAACCAGATAATTTGCCATAAATGGTTTTAATCCAATAGGACATTTTTTGGTTTTATTTTTATTATTACTCTTTTTTCTTATTGTTTTGGGCATATATATATAATTATACTAAATTATATATGTATAATAATTTGAAATTTTTTTGTATTTAATAAGAGCTATAAGGAACATTGTTACCACCTCTCATAATAAGATAATTATATTGTTCTCCGGTCATGCATGCGCAACCTGTGCTGTTTGAATATGTATTAGGACAGCATTCAGATTTAAAAGGTGTATTAGCAAACATTAACATTTCTCCTTCAGGAAGAGGAACTGGTTGAGGTTCTCTCGCAAGGAAATCCTTGACACCTTGACTTAATGGTTTGCCAGGAACAACTGTCATATCAGGTTTACTCCATGAAGAAGTATTGATGGTTTGATTAGAGGCTAAATCATAAGGTGATGATTGGCCATAATTTGTGTTTGCGCCTACAAACCCTTCTTTTCCTCCATTGTTAGATGATCCGTTTTTAGCTTTTTGTTGAATTAACGCTCCAGCCGGAGCTAAGTTGCTTCCAGAATGCTGTGTTAGTAGGTTTCCAGACATATCACTACTTACTTGATTATTTGACATATCTGTTTTAATCGATTGCAAATTTCCAGATAAATCGAAACCTTCCATCAAGTTATAATTGCAACAACCGCCTAATGTATGACCAACCAAAATTAAATATACAACTCCTATTAAAATTAATATTTCAAGATTTAACTTAAATCCAAGAATAGAAATATTCATATTATACATAATTAATAGATAATAATTTTCATTATAACAAAGGGAATTCTAAAAATCTATCAATAGCAGCATTATAATCGGGAATTATAATATTTCCTAATTTAAATGTTTTTTTATCTGTCAGCAAATGATATAATTTATGGTTTGTAATAGGAATTTGTTCTCTATCAATAGACTGGTCTGGAATATATCCTTCAACAATTCCAAAAGGAGTTTTGCCTAAATTATATACATTGTTTTCGGCTATATCCAATCCATCTATTTCAACAATTCCATAAACAGTCTCTCCATTTTCAAGAACATCATTTATAGCCACTTTGTTAATTTCTACATATGTTCCATTAGAAAGACCAATTTTTGTTGTTTCACTAAATCCCCAATCTAAATATTTATGTATATCTTTGCAACTATTGAGGGGAAATTCATCATTATTTAAAATTGTATATAATAAATCTTCATATATTTGATCCCAATCCGTAAATATTTGATTATTTATTTCAATCACTTTATTGGTCGTATTTAAACAATACAAAAAGGGTTCCTTGTATGACTTACATTTAACCGCATTTGGATGTTTAGAAACAGGAATCCATTTGTTATTACATTTAACTATGTGAGAGTCAGAAACAATAATATTATCTAATAAATACATTTTAGAACCTTCAGTAGTAACTTTCATTTTTGCTGTAACAGTATTATTATTGGAGAGAATGTCGCCTACTTCAATATCAATAATTTTCTTTTTAGTTCCATCATTCATCAAAATCAATGTATCCTTATCGAAACATTTTATTTTAGGTATTTTATAACTACCACTTACATGTAAAACATCATTCATAAATGATAATATAATAGCCATAGGCACAGCAATAGCGACAAATATAGCAGTGTTTGCTACGGCAGCACCCCATGTAAATGGGACTACCCAAAACGCAGCAACCATTGCAGCAATAGAAATAAGAATAACGACAATAAATTGCGCAATAGCACCCATTAATGATTTAAGTGTATAATAAGACCCAAGTAATGTGTACAATCCAGCCGTCATGGTTCCTTGAATTTTGCTGGTCAAGTCTTTAAAACTAATGATTATCTGCATTAATGGCACCATTACATTCATTATTCTACCCATAATTTCTTCTGCGACAGACTTCATAGAGTTGCGAACTTTGTCGAACATTCCTCTAACAGATTGAATGTCTTGTTGAATATAACTAGTTATTTTTTGCAAAGAATTTGTAATATAAGTGAGTGGTTGAACAGCGAATCCAGTTATATTAGAGAGAATATTTTGAGTGCAATAAGCAAAGTTTTGTGCGGTATATTCACCAGCAGTAACACCTTCTGGATGGGTTATAAAGCCAGCAAATGGAATAATCGTTGGTTTACATCTTTGATTGGGCCAATCATTTATAATGGGTTGAATATTGATCATAGTATGAAAATATGAAACCAACAAAATAACAATAATGGTAATAATAATGAATAATAAAAAAGAACCTCCATATTGATCAAAATACGTTAATTTATCATACAATTTAGTTATATTTTTTAAATTAGTTACATTATTTATATTATTCATGTTGTTATCCATATATAGTAAGTGGATAATATTCATTTTATTCTATAACAAAATAAATATTAAATGTTAAATACTTTCAATCGATTGGTTTTAACAAAATGATCTTCCCAATCCCAAAACGTTTCCTTACCTATTTGTATTGTATGTGTGTCGGTTATTAAACAACTAAACCAGTCATACTTAATATTGGTGCGTTTAGCATGCCTGTAATTTTCAACTTTGATAAATTGTTTGGATACATTATCAAACACTAAATGTGAACCAGTAACTAATATATTCTCTCCATTTACACCATTAGGAATGGAATAAAAAGGTATTTGATTTTGTTTGTTATCAATCTTTAATACTGATTCTACAATTGATCCATCTTCTAAAATGTCGCCTAAATCTATGTCTTTCATGCATTTAATTGTTCCATTTTTAAGTATTAGTTTTGTATTCGGATGAAAACATTTTCCAAGAGCTCTTACCATTTGTCCTGGAGGTCCATTCCATGTGCTATTCATTGTTTTAATGCTACCATCCATAACATACATTAGAGAGACCATAATACCAATTGTTTTTCCAATCAAATCTTTTATACCAATAGTGATACGTTGGAATTCAATGATTAAATTTAAAAATACACCAAATATTGATTGTATAATCGAAGTGAAAAAAGTGCGAATCTTATTAAACATTGCACGAATATTTTGAATATCATTCATGAAACCACCTAATTGACTCCCTAATGTTCCAGTTATATATGTTAAGGGTGCTAATAAATAACCCATAAAACTACTTTGCATTGTTTGAATACAATATGTAAAATTTTGTTCAACATCATCTGCTAAAATCATATACATTGGATTACATCTATACAAAGGCCAATTTGCTTTAATTTCCGCAATCTGACTATAGTACATTACACCTGCTATATAAATAGCAAAAGCGATATTCACATATAAAAAATTAACCCAATTTTTTCCAGATGGCATAACTTATATTATCATTATAAAATTATTCATAAATTTGAGTGTATAAATAATTAAGCAAAAATGCGAAATATATCTAACGACGACGATGACGTCTAGATTTGTTACGATGTCTACGTGTTTTGCGGCTATTACGACGTTTAGTTTTACCTCCACTATAACATCCCCATACCCAATCAGCATTTCCGCCTTTGCGAAACTTTCTTCCACCACTCATGTTGGACGCTTGATTATCATTTACAGACCATGCAGCAGTTTGCATACCAGTAGATGACACGGCAGCTATCTGGTCATTTGGATTAGTTCCAGGGCCACCAGTTGGTGTATATTGCATTTGAAATTGAGGAACAGCGACTTGATTACTTGAAGCAGTTGCGCCGCCTTTGCGTTTTTGATGCCTTCTATTTCTTCGTTGTCTTCCTTGTCCCGCTTGGTTAATCATTTGTTGTCTATTATTCATATCAATTTGCGACTGTGCTGCTGAATCTCTAGCATTTCCGGTTCCATTTGCGAAAGAGGTTTGTGTAATTGGCATAATTCCAGGATAAGAAGTCGTATTTGACATATATATATATTAACATTTTAATTAAAATTAGTTTAAATAGAATACTTAATATATTTAGTATCAATAATGGACGACAATCAAAGGTTGCAATTGCAGAATATGATTAAGGCAAATAATGTTGAAGATCAAACCGAATTTATACGCAATTTAAAGCATAGTCAAGTTATTAGACAAGATGTAAATACAATGATATTACTTAAGGCAAAATATAGAGGTGACGATGCTAAAATTCACGAAGAATGTGTAAATGAATGTAACTTCTTGTTTACTTATTATACAGACATTTACAATAAAATTAGAAAAGATGAAATTGACATTGGTATATTGAATAAATTCTTAGATGTATTAAAAAGAATTGAAGATGGTGAATTAGACCAACACGAGGGCTCTTTTTTAGTTGGAACTATTCTAAAAGAACTTTATGTGGATAGTGCGTTAAAGAAAGCAGACAAACTTAACGAAAATGAAGAACCACGTCCTGAGCCAATTAAGCCACAACAAAATGTGTCTTGGAAACAATTCAAAAAACTAAATAAATAATTCAAAAAGAAAATACAAAACAGTTATTATATAAAAATATCTATTATCCAACAAGGCATACATGAAGTATTAAACAAATAATATAAAAATATAGTGATATTATATAGAAAATGAGTATATTACGATTAGTGTTTATTTATTGTATTGTGAATACATATTTTAACATTAATTCGATGGAAACGACATTGAATGGTATATCATCATCAACCGAACCGGAACATAATGAAAATGAAGATAAAGGAACCAATAGTCTAGATAAAGGTTGTAATGGCAATGATGGTAATAGTGGAAATGGTAATATAAATAACAATGGCAAAAATTGCAAAAGCAACTTTCCGACTTTTAGACCTATAACATTTAATCCTACTTTTCAACCAACAATATTGGTGACCTCTTCATATAGTCCTTCAACAATCCCTACTAGCGATTCATCCACTACATTGCCGACATTTGTATATTTAGAAATGCCGTCAATATATCCTACGAATTTCCCCACAAATATACCTTCATCATCTTTACCTTCATCATCTTTACCTTCATCTTTACCTTCATCTTTACCTTCATCTTTACCTTCATCATCTTTACCTTCATCTTTACCTTCATCTTTACCTTCATCATCTTTACCTTCATCTTTACCTTCATCTTTACCTTCATCTTTACC
>JACCDP011558139.1_pt1 | contig 12910 bp, 12 predicted proteins | sample 7445841 | NCBI WGS metagenome assembly JACCDP01 (sample SAMN15323441, study PRJNA562643) | freshwater metagenome | isolation source: river surface water | place: USA:Blue River Watershed | collected 2017-08-17
CTCCAGAAGATTTGGAATTCAATAAAAAGGCAGATGATTCCATCAGCGATGCAAAAGAAATAAGTGAAACAACAGGGGTAGTAAAGGATATAGCAGAAGAAGTTGTGAAAGCAGGAAATGTAGCAACACTCAAGGCCATGTGGCAAAAAAGAATCAATGATGCTGAACAAGAACGCGAAAGAATGAAGGGTCAAAAAGGATCAGGAGTAAAATAAATTATTTCCTAGATTCCGTCGAAAATATATCAAATGAAAACCATTCTTCAATCAATAGAATTTTATCATGGCATAGCACTTGTTAGCTGTCCTGTTTCTTCTGCACAACTTGAAGAAATAAAAGAACATCAGTGGTTTGGATTTCAAGAAGAAATTTTTGAAACCCCTCTCATCCCTATTCAACATTCAGCGACCCTCTGGCTAATTGCTGATGAAGAAAAAGCAGCTGGATGGCAAAAAGGAGATGAGGTGGATTTGGAGTTCAACCAATGGACTGTTTACAGACTTGAAATTGACAAGCAAGTATCTGAGACATTCTTATCCCTTCGGCTGACAGGTAAACTTCCCGGAACATTGGAAGAGGCAGTAGTAGCATTTACACTGAAAAAATCTGATCCAGAGAAAATACTTTCATCAGATAATTTTTCCTCAGTCAAAAGTCTTTTCTCCAATTTATTTGAACTTGCAGTAGGTTCAAATGCCAATGAATCCAATCTTAAAACATTGACAAATGCTATCCTGTCCAATAGCATAGATGTAAACAAAGCATTAGACTTAACTTCAACACTTGAAAATTATTTCAAGGAAAAGAATATTCCAGCAGAAAAACATTTGAAAGGATACCGCTTTCAAATTGTTGCCTCTGAAGATGAATGGAATGTAGAAATCGAAACAAATGAAGAAAAAGAGAAACTGTACATCGCATCATATGTGCAGATAGAAGCCGATCCAGATATATTACAGCAAATTCAAAAAGACCTAGATATTATAAATGAAGAAATGGTTACTGGAAATTTTGGATTGATCGGTTCCCCTCTTGCAATTTATTTGAATAGTGAAGTTTTAATCAATGCTTTTACTTCAACCAAGGATTTGAATCTTGCACTGACCCCCATTTATGACAGCATGAAAGCCTTGATTTTAGTGATGAAAGAAAAATACGGTTCACAAATTTCATTCAGAAATTAAAAACTTTCTGTAAGGCTAAATAAAATTTCCTTGTAAATTATTGACCTATAAGCGTTACGTATTTCTTTTTCACCGATCTATAATAAAATTAGAATTATCAAATTTCCTCTTTAAATCTTATTTTGAGTAAAATAGTAAAACATGGAAGTACATCACCCGCATCATCCAACACATAAAAAGAAATGGTCAGAATATATCATTGAGTTTGTGATGTTGTTCACAGCTGTGACTCTTGGATTTATTGCAGAAAACATAAGGGAGGGTATTGCCGAAAAACATAAAAAGAAAGAGTTATTAGCTGCGGTAGTTCACGATTTTAAAACTGATAAATCTGAGATAGAAAGACACCGTGCTATGGTAAAAAGAAGGCTGGAAAATTGTGAGAATTTCAAAAGACTTCTCGAAACGGATGAATCTCAAATCAATATAATTGACTTTTACCGTACTGCAATCTGGCATGCAGAAAACAAGGACTTAATTCTCAATGAAAAAGCCCGGACAGACGCCGAGGCGAAGGGCTATTTTACAAATGAAGAGATTAGTGAATTATCAGGTATATTAAACAAGTTTAATTACTATTATAACGACTATAAGGAACTTAATCTGGGTTGTTTGGAATCTTGTAAAAGATATTATGCTAATATCATTCCTGAACTATTAGATTCAAAACTTGTATTAAAATCTGATTTTATTTGGCAAGAAAATTCTACTACAACAGATAAAGATTTTCAAGGTACATTAAGAAAAACAATAGATAAAAATGTTAAGAATAAAATCTTATTTGATATTTGGTCAAGAAAAACACTCTTAATATTGGAGTTAAACAATTTTGATACACTCAATGCCTATGCAGATAGGGCAATTGGTATTTTGACATCTGAAAAGTTAAAACATTGATGAAAGTATATTTTAAACTTTATGGATCTAAATTGGATTCAAATGTGATGTTTATTTGTCTGGATATCAATTATTGAATCAGATAAATATTTATTCCACACCCTTATATATCGATGTACGCATCTGATTGCCAAAGTAGAAGCCATATGGATTGGGATTTCCAACTGATGCGATTTGTGTCATGAATACTCCAATTAATTTTTTGGATGGATTCACAAAAAAATAGGTTGCATTTGCACCACTCCAAAAAAATTCCCCTTTAGTAGCAGATGATCTGCCTGCTTGTGCTGGATCTTTGACGATTGCAAATCCCAAACCAAAATCATATCCCGGCTCGAGATTCAAAGTGCCCAGCGAATCAGTTACGATGCCATTCCCCAATTTTACATAGTTAGAGGCAGTATTCAATCTAAATTGAATATCCCCAGTTTGATCGGCTGTCATAAGGTCGACCGTTTCAGGCTTAAGAATACGCTTCCCGTTCAATTCTCCTTTGTTCAAAAGCATTGTTGCAAAACTCAAGTAATCTTTGGCACTGGAGAACAAAGCATTTACACCAGAATAAATGGTATTATTAGACATACTTGGCTGGTTCTCCAGTCTACGAAGTGTAGAATCTTGATTGAAACCATAAACAACCATGACTCTGTTTTGCTGTTCAGGTGTTAGATTATAGGAAGTTTCATGCATTTGAAGGGGATCAAATAGTTTTTCTTTCATATACTCTGATAAATTCTTACCAGAAATAACTTCAACCAATCTTCCAATAATATCTGGCGTAAAGGAATAATTCCATTTACTACCGGGCTCCCACATCAAAGGAAGTTTAGACAATGCTGTTACTCTTTCACCCAGGGTTTTGACAGAAGGATTCATGATGAGCGCAGTCCAAATTTCCTTATCATATGCTATTGTCGCAATACCATGGCTCATTCCGGCAGTGTGACTCAAAGCCTGGCGAATTGTAACTGGCATTGATGATGGATGGGTACCAGAGGAACTACCTTTTGTTGGGTCATTGACTACCTGAAGATTTGAAAACTCTGGGAGATACTTAGAAACAGGATCGTCCAATTGAAATTTACCCTCTTCGTATAGTGTCATCAGTGCTACGGATACAATAGGTTTGGTCATTGATTGGATAAAATAAAGTTCATTGCCTTTCATGCTATCACCCGATTCACGATCTCTAAGACCATAGGATTTATTATAAATCAATTTACCATCCTTGTATACCATTCCTTGAACACCTATCAGTCTTCCTTCCTTTACTTCAGCAGATAAATAATTATCATAATCTGAGAAATTAGCCTGTACAGATTCTTTCTGTTGTTGACAACCCACCATGATATAGATGAGTGAAGTCAAGAAAAGTAATTTTCTCATAAGAAACATTTTGAAATTTAAAATCAATGTAATGAAAATATGAAAATACTTTACTTGTTGAAAATTTGTTTCTTGAAATGGGTTTAAGTGAACAACAAAAGACTTCTATCTACTTAACCATATTGTGCTCGTTTCTGTGCTCGCTAAATAAAAAACCCTTGTAAGTGATTGACCTACAACGAATAGTAAATTTTTTGAAAATAAGGTTTAGTCTTTGTAAATTATATGAAATGATTCAAGATGATTCTTCTCAATAAACTAGATAATCTTCTAACGCAAAATTTTCGTAATAGATTCAGTAAAATCATTTTATACATAGCCATTATCAGCTTCTTAGCGCATTTGACCCTGTATTGCATAAACATATACTTCCCGATTAATCATACAGAAAAATTACTGTTGACCCCCATCAATGCGATTTACACTCCTTTTTCTTTTTTATTGGCCTATGAAGCATATTTGCTCTTGTATTATTTACCGCAATCCACTAGCATATACATTGGGAAACAATACGAAATAATAACTTTGATTTTAATACGTGGAGTATTCAAGGATATTACTCACCTGAATATGGAAATCTCTGGTTTAGTTAATCAATTTTACAATAAACTTTGGTACGATCTCGCTACTGTTGCAATTGTGTTTGGACTCATTTTTATTTTTTACAAAATAAACAAACGACAAAGTTCTTCACCTGCTTCTTTGCAATCAAACTCAATTGAATACTCAGCTATACAAAAATTCATTACTTCTAAGAAAAATCTTTCATTGCTGTTAATGGTTATCACTTTTGTATTGGGAGCATACTCCCTAATCGATTGGATATTCAGTAATTCAGCTGAACACAATCTACAAACAGCAATAGATATCAACGGTGTATTTTTTGATCATTTTTTTTCACTTCTGATCATCAGCGATGTGATTATACTTTTACTTTCACTTTTTTATACCGATGATTACTCACTTATAATCCGTAATTCTAGTTTTGTAATTTCTACAATTTTATTAAAACTTTCATTTTCTGCTTCTGACATAATGGAGCAAATTTTGATTGTGGTTGGAGTTTCTTTTGGAGTAGTAATGTATGCTTTATCAAATCTTTTTGAAAAGCTAAAAAGATAATGTTCAAAACAACTTTTATTCACATATTTATTCTTTCTTTAAACACATTAATTTTAAACAAGACAGCATAAGATATAGGAATAACTGATCCAAAATTGTTCAAAAACAATAATCTTTCAATTAATTTTTTTATAATATGAATATTAAAATGTTTTTAGCTTTTTCTTTTCTGCTATCGATTGGGGTTCATGCCCAAAATAATGAATCGTTACTCAATGCACATATTCAAAAACTTACAAATGCAAAATCTTATGCCTTAAATATTTTAAATTCTATGAACGATGAAAAATTGAATTTCAAACCTGTGAATGAAGAAATGACTTTTAAGGAGCAAATCCTTCACATTGGAGAGAATATTTATTGGCTAAGTGCAACCTATTTAAAAGAAGAAACAAGACAACCAATGAACCTAAAAAGTGGGATGGAGGGAATTAACAAAAAAGAACTACTAATTATTTTAAGTGAAGCATATGATTATGCATTGCAAACAATAAAAAATTTAGACGAATCTACTTTATCAAAAGAGTTTAAATGGAGAGATGGAAAATTGAATAAGTTACAATTTCTGAATTTAATCCAAGATCATCAAACCCATCATGTTGGACAACTTATCGTTTATCTAAGATTAAATAACATAGTGCCGCCGAAATATATTGGCTGGTAGTGCCTGTAAGACCTTATCAGCTAAAATTATTGGCTGCCTTGCTTCCCCCATCCCCATTGCTTATCTTAAACCACGAATAAGTCAAATTAACAACTTGAAAGGAAAATCTCAAATACCGTGCACCTTTCTGGGCACCCTAAAAACAAGACCCTTGTGAGTGATTGACCTACAAGGATTTGGTGTTCTTTTTGTGGTGTGGGGAGGTTTTATGGTATACTGAGCCAAAAAAATTTAATATTCGGCTCATTTTTTTATTAATTTTGAGCCATTTAATCAACCTAATCGGCTCACTTATGTATAACTGGCAATATAAAAAATGGCCAAATTTTACCTTCAGCTTAGACGGATTAGAGGATAAATTAATTGAAATCAACTCAACTGTTAATCTTGTAGCTGGGGCAGTATCCTCTTTGCCAGAAGAATTACAAACCGAAACAATTATTCAGGTGTTGATGGTCGAAGCCCTGAAAACCTCTGAAATTGAAGGTGAGCTCTTCAGCAGAGAAGATCTTATGTCATCGATCAAAAAGAACCTGGGTCTAACAACAGAAAAATCACCTAGTAATAAAAATGCAATTGGTTTAGGAAAAATGTTAATGGATGTCAGAAACACATTCAATGAGCCTCTTACTGAAAATAAATTATTTGAATGGCATTCGTTGCTATTGGGTAGAAACAAAAAAATAAATGCAGGAGTTTATAGAAAAAGTGAAGACCCCATGCAGATTATATCCGGTTCAGTGTCAGATCCTACAATACACTTTGAAGGACCTCCTTCACAGCGTGTTCCAGATGAAATGAAGAAGTTCATAGAATGGATCAACCAAGTAAATCTTAACAATAAAGATTGGAGATTAAATACCCCAGCTGTTAAAGCTGCTATTGCACATGTATATTTTGAGTCTATACACCCATTTGAAGATGGCAATGGAAGAATTGGAAGAGCTATTGCAGAGAAAACGCTTTCAAAAGGATTTGGGCGTCCGATATTTATGAGCTTATCAAAAACGATAGAGCAGCATAGAAAACAATATTATAATGAACTTAAAGAGGCTCAGCAAAAACTTGATATCACACAATGGATCAATTGGTTTGTAGACATAGTAAGTAAGGCACAAAATGAAACAGATAAGCTTTTAAAATTCACAATTAAGAAAATACATTTTTTTGATAGATTCAAAAAACAGTTGAACGGACGTCAAACGAAGGTTATAAATAGAATGCTTGAAGAAGGGCCAGATTCTTTTGAAGGTGGAATCAATGCAAAAAAATACATGAGTATTACAAGTTGTTCGAAAGCAACAGCGACAAGGGATTTACAAGACTTAAAAGAAATAGGTGCAATAAACCAGATGAGCGGTGCAGGTAGATCTACAAGATATAGTTTAAACTTATAATAAGTACAGCCAATCTCAAAGACAAATGTAATATCTGGATCAACCCTTTACTTTCTCCCTCTCCTCACTTATCTTATAACTTAGATAAGTCAAATCAAGAAACTGGAGGTTAAATTTCAAAAACTGTGCACCTTACTGTGCACCCTAAATAAAAATCCCTTGTAAGTGATTGACCTACAAGGGTTAAATGTTTCTTATGCTCGTCTGTAAAATTGGTAAATAAATACAAGCAATTAAACCTTTTTTGGATTGAAAAGTCCAAAAAAAAATATTTTATGAATTTTAACAAAATCAGATTTTTATTATTATTCACTGTAATATTCTCATCTGCTTGTAAAAAATCAAGTATAGATTCAACTTCAACCAGCGAACCTTCTCGCTGGGGACGACGCGCCGAACTCTTAGAGGCGAATTCGGAAATGTCCGTTGCAGAGCTCAATGGGCAGATCTACGTTCTCGGGGGATATCCGTCGACTCGCATCAGCACCAATGTGGTGCAGGTATATGATCCTGTCATTGACCAGTGGCGTCGAAGCGCGCCACTCCCAATAGCTCTCAACCACACCATGTCCGTGTCGGTGAACGGCGTCCTGTATGTTATTGGTGGCCAAACCGAGGCCGGTGGCGACGGTCCCTTCATGAACACTGTCTATGCCTTCGATCCCAATCGTGGGACTTGGAGCACCCGCACGCCAATGCCTACGGCCCGCTCCGGTGGAGGCGCGACGGTTGTGAATGGCCGAATCTATGTCGCTGGCGGCCGCCCTCCGCGCGGGAATGACTTCGCCGTCTATGATCCCGCCACCGACCGTTGGGAGACCCTCCCCAATCTTCCCACCCAGCGCAACCACCTCGGCATTGTAAGCGTCGGGAGCAAGATCTATGTGATCGGTGGTCGCACCGGCGCGGGATTTGATACACCAACACTCGACAAAGTGGAGGTGTATGATGTCGCCACAGGTAACTGGTCGACTGCCACCCCAATGCTCAAGCCACGCGGTGGTGTGAACGCCATCGTCGCCTACGACTTCATCCATGTCTTCGGGGGCGAGGGAAATGCGCACGCCTCCCACGGGGTCTTCCCCGACCACGATGTGTATCTTCCGGTCCGTAATTCCTGGATCCATCTGCCGGATATGCCCATACCGGTGCACGGAGTGACAGGCGCCGTGTTCATCAACGGCCTGATCCATCTTCCGGGCGGCGGGACCTCGATCGGCGGGACCAGCGGGAGTACCATCCATCAGACGTACCGACCTGCCAATAGTTATCCTTAACAGACAATACTGTTGGGCATCATTGGCATGAGTGCGCGATAATCCTTACTTATCTTATAACATGGATAAGTCAAATCAAGAAACAGAGGAAAATCCCAAAAACTGTGCACCTTTCTGTGCACCATAAATAAAAAACCCTTGTAAGTTATTGACCTACAAGGGTTTCTTTTTAAAGTCCGTGGTGTGGGGCGTGCGCCGATCTTTCAAATAAATATTTTGATTTTCAACTACCAAACTGATTTTCAGACCAGAACATATTGATCATTATTTCCCTTTGTTGTTTTAGACACATCAATTGAATGAAAAACTGCGCACTTTTCTGCGCACCTTTTGTATTCATATGACGAGTGAAGTGAAAAACAAATATTATACATATTAGGTAGTTAATTACTATATTTGTATAAATATATAAAAGATGCAACCCAGGATTGCTGAAAAACTCCTTAAAAAATACAGTCTACAATTCAGAGCTGTAGCAGTGGTCGGACCAAGACAAAGTGGTAAAACAACACTGGTCAGAAAAGTGTTCCCACGTAAACCATATGTATCTCTAGAAGATCCCGATGAGCGTATGCTCGCAGCAACTGACCCCCGTGGTTTTTTAGCCAGATATAAAAATGGCGCAATCATTGATGAAGCCCAACGTGTGCCGGAACTATTTAATTATATGCAAGGGATATTGGATCAAACAAATAAAGATGGTTTTTATATTCTCACAGGCAGCAATAATTTTTTACTCCAACAATCTATCTCACAATCGCTAGCAGGTCGTATTGGGTATATTGATTTGTTACCGCTTTGCTATAGTGAAATTCTTCAATTCAAGATAAAAGATGATTCTACTGAAGAGCTGATATTGAATGGATCTTATCCTGAAGTATATGATAAGAATAGAAATCCATCCTTATGGTATCCTGCATATATCAGAACATATATTGAAAGAGATGTTAAACAGATCAGAAATATAGAAAACACAATTCTTTTTAATAGATTTCTTCAATTATGTGCAGGTCGCACTGCACAACAATTGAATGTATCTGCACTAAGCAATGAAACAGGGGTTGAAATCAAAACAATACAAGCATGGTTATCCATTTTACAAAGCAGTTATATCGTATATCTGCTGCCGCCCTACCATAAAAATTTTAATAAACGTGTTGTAAAAACACCCAAACTCTATTTTCTTGATACTGGTCTGGCATGCTCTTTACTTGGAATACGGGGAAAAAAGGAATTAGAAAACTCTCATTTCAGAGGAGCATTGTTTGAAAACTACATTATTATGGAATTACTCAAACAAAAGCTTAATGCAGGTTCCAATGCAGGATTCTATTACTGGAAGGAAAACAACGGTTTAGAAATTGATTTACTTATTGACACAGGGGAAAAAATGATTGCACATGAAATAAAATCAACTCTAACCTATAATGATACTTTATTAAAAAGCCTCCAACAATGGCAGAAAGTTAGTAAATCAAGTAATACTATGTTGCTGTACAATGGAAAAATTGAATTGAAGAAAAAAGGACAAGCTGAAGTATTGAATTGGAGAAATTATAAATTAAATTTATAAAGTAGCCCTATCGCCCTTTACTTTTCCCTCTCCTCCCTTATCTTATAACATGGATAAGTCAAATCAAAAATCAGGAGGAAAATTTGAAAAACTGTTCACCTTTCTGTGCACCTTAAAAACAAAACCCTTGTAAGTTGTATACCTACAAGGGTTCATAATTTTAAACTTTATTAACTTTTCAACTTTATTCTAATTCTTTGAATGTGGTTATTTAAACAATTCAAATATTTTTCTAGTATCATAAGTATTCCATTCCTCCACAATCTTACCATCTTTAAAAGCATTAACACCGTTCAGTACAACCTTCACAGTCTTGTCACCTTTAGTAAATTCAGCAAACTGATAGGAGATCACATAGTTGGTAACTCCAGTTGGTGAAGCTTTTTTATTTACAAGTTCCCAAATCGGAGCTACACTTGTAATTTTTACATTAATTCCATTTGCCTTGAACGAAGAAATCATACTAACATTTTGATCCAAATTCGTAGAATCCAAATTATCATGAAAAATTGCATCAGGTGCATAAAAAGACCTGTATGCAACAGTATCGAGAGCTTCCATAGCTGCTACTGCTTTTAAAACTGTTGCTGTATTTTCAGTGCTGTCAAGATTATATCCAGTTGCATTTTCAGGTACGTTGGCACTTTCTGTGTTTACAGTTTTAGTTTGACAAGCAAAAAGTGAAGTTGCAATAGCTAAACAATAGATAATTTTTTTCATTAGTACATTGTTTTATGGTTAATCATTGAATTTAGGATTTTTTACTAAGATTAATGCATGTAATAGAAAAGATTCAGGCTCAAGTAATTTCTTACTCAAGCCTGAATCCAACCCTAGGAATGAAAAACTATTTGAAGCTTATTTTACTCTTTTATAATATTCAATGGTAGTCACTTTCTGTACTGTATCTACAATGGTTTGATTATACGCATCTTTACCATCCAGTGAAATAGAAATATTCATAGGTACACCAATCAATGATTTATAATTACTTAAGGAATTTTTCTCTTCTAAAGAATTGCCAGTCAGCTTGAATGTACCATATCCAAATCCATTACTTACTTTTCCAGTAGTAGCATTAGGATACTGGTGAACAAAAAGAAAATATCCATCTTGATATATCTTGTATTGTTTGTATTGCATAGATGTTGTATCCGTTCCTTTTATTGTAAGCACTTTTGATTGCTCCCACAATCCATCAAGATCGGATGTGCTAGCTGTAGACACTCGAGTATATTTTTCATCCATTGAATAGATAACACCTGATACTTTTATTTCTGGGATATGCTGAGAATAACCATTTTCAGTTTGACTGATTTCAACTTTAACACTCATAGCAGTATCCAACATATTTGGACGGAAAATATTATGTTCAGTTAATACATTTCCATCCTGTTCATAATTCCCTACACCAAAACTTGCTGTAGAATCATTAGACAATACTGCAAAAACATAATGTGTTGGTGAATACAATTTTACCTGAACTGCATTCGTAATGACGGTGTCGATATTGGGTCCTTTATAGCTTTGTTCATCCATCTTATAAGCACCTGCCATAGATACTGCAGCTTTTTCTTCTTGCTTACAAGATGCAAGCAGCAAAACTATCATTGTGACAAATAAAATCTTTTTCATGATTTCTTTTTTGGTTAATAATGTATGTGTATCAATTTACTCCTTTCCTGTTAATAAAATGATACATCTGCATTATTATGTCTCTCTTCTCACTTTTATTACAACAAGGATGTGTTAAATCAATCAACTAGAGGTAAAATCCAAAAACTGTGCACCTTTCTGCGCACCCTAAAGAAAAAACCTTTGTAAGTGATTGACCTACAAGGGTTTGATGTTTCTTTTTGTGGTGTGGGGCGTGCGCCTGCCTTTTAAAGAATTATTGTGATTTTTAACTACCAAACTGATTTTCATACCAGAACATATGGATCTTTATTTGTCTTTGTTGGTATAGACCGATGATTTCATTGAAAAACTGCGCACTTTTTTGCGCACTGTTTATGAAGGAACCATCACAAAGTTTTCAGATTGAAGCGCATGTTCCCCACTCCACCTATACGCAACTAGATTCCCCCCTTTTGCTACACTATAATCAAGGCAAATCACATTTTCCGATTGAATGATTGGCCATTTGTCCTCAAGCCAGTAATGTCCGAAAAAAACAGGAGGCGCATCCGCAGGATAAATCTCAAATTTTAAATCGCGAGGCAAGGGCTGACCTCTCAATAGATCGGGACAATTGAACAGAAACTGATCATGTGTTACATCAGGTTTATTTACCCACCATTTAACCCTATTGGATGTTCGAACATGTCCGTCTTTATCATGCCAGGCACAATGTTCCGGTATATTTATCTCTTTCCCCTTTAAGGTCTCTTCAATAATAGTGTGAGCATAAGAAGATTTATCATGCGCGGCAACTATAAGTTCAGGAGTCAGTTTTCCATCATAGTTAGTTTTTAACCAAACAACATGACTTTGATCCCAACATGCATGAACAACTCGTATGTCGCCTAAATCAAGAAAAAGCGGTAGCGTATAAAACCAGTTAATCCAATCAACCCACTCCTCTTTATATTCACTAAACTGATCTATCGTAGCTTGGTGCTGTCTAGTATGTGTGGCACTATGACTTCTAAGATATTCTCCACTCGAATTTTGAAAAGAATAAGCAACAGCGTTATACTCATGATTTCCCATGACAGCTAATGCCTTATCATGATCTATCATATTCTTTACAATATGAAGCACCTCTCTGATTTCCGGACCTCTATCGATAAAATCTCCAACAAAGATTACCTTACTTGATGGGTGTTGCCAGAAACCTTCTTGATCAGAATACCCCATCTTTTTCAGCAACTCCTTGAGTGGAGTAGCATATCCATGAATATCCCCTATGATATCATACATCAGTTTTTATCGATTTGGTTGAGTTCAATTACCCCATCCTCAGTATAACATACACCATTTTCAATATCCAAATTTGTAAGATATTTTCGAATTCTATCAACAGTTATAATAAAGGGAGCGCATAAAGTATACGTCACCTCATCTCCAACATAGTTTTCAGAACTTAAAAGACTAAAACGAATACCTGTGTTACGATGCATCAAGACAGACTCATGCATGCGGTAAAACTCATCGTCCTCTTTTTGCTGTGAATTTTGATAGTCTACTGAATTGTAATACTTAAAATCCTGTTCGTCCCAAAAATGAAAATCAGTGTCAGCGTTACAGATATACCGCTCCTTTAAGCCTAATTGTGAGAGAATAGAATCGATGCTCATGGGTTGAATTTAATTAAAATGCACATTTTCGTTACCCTCTTTTTGCACATCAATTACCTCCTGCTCCACAAAAAGGTATTGTGTATTCTTCTTACACCATTCATCTGCTTC
>JACCDP010495620.1_pt1 | contig 12908 bp, 12 predicted proteins | sample 7445841 | NCBI WGS metagenome assembly JACCDP01 (sample SAMN15323441, study PRJNA562643) | freshwater metagenome | isolation source: river surface water | place: USA:Blue River Watershed | collected 2017-08-17
GCTCGCTCAGTGCGGGGACGATTATCGGTGCTGGATCAGTGACTAATCAAGATGAATCTAGTGGCTTTGGCTGTATTGCGGAGGCGCGTATTCATGAGCAGCAGACAATCGGACAATCGAAAACCCCATTTCTAAAGAATGAAGATGAGGTCTATATTGAGGTTTTTGATAGTCAAGGGAAAACTATTTTTGGCGCTATCCGCCAAACCATTAAAACATTAAAAGGGGGCTAAGGTGGTCAAGAAACTCTGTCTGATTCTTTCTCTTTTCGGGTGTGTGGCGCATGCCCAAACCAGTTACCCAACGAAACCGATTACGCTCATTCAGGGATTTGGTGTTGGCGGAAATTCCGACACCATCGCCCGAATTATTGCGCCGGGTCTAGCGAAAGAACTAGGGCAACCTGTAGTTGTCGAGGCTAAGACAGGTGCGGGCGGAAATGTTGCGAGTGCAGCGGTCGCAAAGTCGAGCCCCGATGGATACACCCTGATTCTGTTCACCGGGGGGCATGCGGTATCTGCGGCGGTCTACAGCAAACTTGCATTTCATCCCATCGATGACTTTGAGTGGGTTTCTCTCGTGACACAGTTTCCTTTTGCGGTGTCGGTCAGTAGTCAAAGTCGTTTCAAGACTATTGCGGATGTAATTGCAGCGGCTAAAGGCGCACCGAATTCGGTGTCTTATACCTCGGTGGGGATCGGATCCACCCAGCATCTGTCCGGCGAACTCTTTGCCGCAATGACAGGGGTAAAGATGAACCACATTCCGTACAAGGGGGGCGCGGGGCCGCTCCAAGACGTTTTAGGGGGTCGGGTCGATGTCATGTTTGATTCCATTACCGTCACACGGGCACAGGCAGAGTCTGGTCGTTTACGCGCACTCGGCGTGACTTCGTTAAAGCCCTATAAGCTCTTCTCTGGGGTGCCACCTATTGCTGACACGATTCCTGGTTTTGAAGTCACCTCCTGGACGGGGATTGCTGCGCCGAAGGGGACGAGTACCGAGGTTCAGAAACGGCTTCAGGCTGCTTTGACAAAGGTCTTGTCAGATCCAGAGGTGATTGCGAAACTCGAGCTGACCGGTGGCGTTGTGACGCCGTCTAGTTCGAGCGCCCAGATGAAGCAGTTTGTAACGGATCAGATTGCAAAATGGACAAAGGTCGTCAATTCCGCGGGGATTCAGCGGCAGTGACCGGCGAGAAAAGAAGGGGGATGAGTGATGCTCTGTAAAAGACTGCACCATGCGGCGTATCGTTGTCTGGATGCGAAGACAACTGTTGAGTTCTATACCGAAGTCCTAGGGCTGCAGTTTGCTCACGCCATGGGTGAAGATCATGTCCCCTCAACAGGCGTTTATAGCCCTCACGTTCATATTTTTCTCCAGATGGAGGACGGGAGTTGCATTGCTTTTTTTGAGTGCCCAAAGGACAAGGGAAATGTCAAGGATATGGAATCTCCGGATTGGATCCAGCACTTTGCATTTAAGGTTGAGAATCTTGATGTCTTAATGAAAGCAAAGTGTGATTTAGAGTCGAAGGGGATTTCGGTCGTTGGGCCAACGAATCACGATAACTTCATCACATCGATTTATTTTTTTGATCCATCTGGTCATCGATTAGAGCTCACCGTCGATACCTGTGACCCGTCTATGTATGCCGTTTACGAAGAGGAGGCTCCCCGAGTGCTCGCGCTCTGGGACCAGACCCACGACTGGTCTCGAAGGGAAGAAGTCTTTGGTGCAAAGACGGGGTACAAGCGGTAGCGCAAGATGATGGCTTCTGATCTGTTTGATAACCCTATGGGGTTGTGTGGTTTTGAGTTTGTTGAGTTTGCGGCTCCTGAAGCGGGCGTACTCGAATCTGTTTTTACGCGACTTGGTTTTCTTCATGTCGCGCAGCATCGTTCAAAAGATGTCTCGTTATACCGTCAGGGAGAAATCAATTTCATCGTGAATCGAGAGCCGAGAAGTCTCGCAGGTTATTTTGCTGCGGAGCATGGGCCCGGCCCATGCGCGATGGCCTTTCGAGTGCGAGATTCCCATCACGCATATGCGAGAGCCATTTCACTCGGTGCACAGCCGATTGAGGTGCCGACAGGTCCGATGGAGCTTCGACTTCCTGCGATCAAGGGAATTGGGGGTGCCCCGCTCTACTTGATTGATCGATTCGAGGAGGGAAGGAGCATTTACGACATTGATTTTGAGTGGATTGCTGATGTTCCGAGGCATCCGCAGGGCCATGGACTCCTCGTGATTGATCATTTGACACATAACGTCTACAAGGGGCGAATGAGTTTTTGGGCAAGATTTTATGAGCGGATTTTTAACTTTCGCGAGATTCGATATTTTGATATTCAAGGAAAGCACACAGGGCTAACCAGTCGAGCAATGACGGCGCCAGACGGTCTGATAAGAATCCCGTTAAATGAAGAGTCCGGCCAAAATGGTGGCCAGATCGAGGAATATCTTCAGCGATTTAACGGCGAGGGAATCCAGCATATCGCGCTACTTACTGAGAATCTTGTTGATACGGTCGATCGGCTCCAGATGGCGGGCGTGCCGCTCATGACGGCTCCCAATGAGTTTTACTACGCGATGCTCGAAGATCGTCTTCCTGGCCATGGACTGGATACTGAAGGCCTCAAATCGAGAGGAATTCTGCTAGATGGTTCGACGACAAATGGCGAGCCGCGTCTTTTATTGCAGATTTTTAGTCAGACGCTTTTGGGGCCTGTATTTTTTGAATTCATTGAGCGTCGCGCTGATGAGGGGTTTGGTGAAGGAAACTTCAAGGCCCTCTTTGAGTCCATTGAGCGAGATCAAGTAAGTCGGGGTGTGATTTCGTCCAAGACCCAGCCGTAGGCCCGATTTATATTGCTTTGCGGAACCGCTCTCATCGTCAGGGGTAATCCCTAGTTTGTCTTCTGTGTCGATGAAATGGGCTCAGTTTATGCTTCTTCGGTACTACGAGTCGATTTAGGCTTACGAGTCGACCCGTTTCATCGACACCTTGGGGGATCTATGAGCAAGCTTCGACTACTAATTGCTGCGGCAGTCGCGATTGTCACTGTGAGCGGACCGGTATTTGCAAAGACATTTCGTTGGTCATTTTCCAGCGATATCCCGACTTGGGATATTCATTCGCAAAATAATGCGTTTGCCAATATGGTCCATGGCGCAGTTTATGAGACGCTTGTTGCCTATAACCGTAAGACGTTCCAGCCCGAACCTCAACTGGCGACGCGCTGGTCTGAACTTAGCCCCAAACAGATACGTTTTTTCCTTCGCTCGGGTGTGAAGTTTAGTGATGGTTCTACGATGACCGCGGATGACGTCGTCTTTTCTATCACGCGGGCGATGTCAAAGACATCAAACTTCAATATCTTTACCCAAGGTATTGAGAAGGCTGTCAAAGTCAACGACCAGACAGTCGACATTATTCTTACTGGCCCCAATCCCATCTTGATTCGACAACTCACCGAGTTGCGGATTATGAGTAAGGCCTGGGCTGAGAAAAACAATTCGGTCGAGCCAAAAGACATTAAGACAAAGGATGAAAACTTTGCTCACCGTAACGCCATGGGTACCGGGCCGTTTATGGTGAAGTCCTGGCAACCAGACCAGCGTCTGGTGATGGTGAGGAATCCGCTCTGGTGGGGTGCAAGTCAGTTTCCAACCAATATTGACGAGGTCATTTTCGTACCAATTAAGTCCGATCCGACACGAATTGCAGCGCTGTTAAGTGGAGAGATTGATTTCGTTCTGGATCCGACGCCTCAAGACCTTCCGAGAATTCGCTCGAACGGCGCACTGAAGATCATTGAAGGGTCTGAGTACCGAACAATGTTCCTGGGAATGGATCAGTTTCGTGATGAGCTCGTTGGTAGCAGCGTCAAGGGAAAGAATCCTTTAAAAGATCTAAATGTTCGTAAAGCGCTTTATCAGGCGATTGATATTGAGACCATTCATAAGGTGGTCATGCGTGGGCAGTCCGAGGTAACGGGTGCACTCGTCTCGCCTCAGGTAGAAGGCTGGACTCCTGCTGTCCATAAGCGCCTGCCGTATGACCCTAAAGAGGCAGCCCGACTCTTATCGGTCGCTGGATACCCGAACGGATTCGAGGTGGATTTTGCGTGCCCGAATAATCGCTATCAGAACGACGAGCAGGTCTGTCAGGCAATTACTGCGATGTGGGCCAAGATTGGCATTCGGGCAAAGCTACGAACGTTACCGTTGGTGACCTATTTTCCGATGATCCAGCGCCACGAGGCGAGTATTTATCTTCTTGGTTGGGGGGTGCCTACGTTTGACGCCCTGTACTCATTGCAGTCATTGGTCCGAACCAAGACCACTGGTGCTGACGGGAACTACAACGTAGGTCGATACAGTAATCCCAAAATGGACCAGCTAGTCGATCGCATTAAGATTGAGACAGACCTGACCGTGAGAAAGCGCCTACTCTCGGAGGCGCTTCAGCTGCAGAACGACACGGTCGCACATATCCCGTTACATAATCAGATGATTCCCTGGGCAACGACGAAAAATATCGCAACTCCGCACCGCGCAGATAACAAGCTCGACTGGCGCATGACCATTGTGAAGTAGCTGCCTGATGCAAATCAGGCGATATATCTGAACTGGAATGCTACCGTTTCTGCTTGAGCGACTCGCTCAGTCCTTGCTTGTGCTGTTCGCAGTGGGGCTGATTGCCTTTCTACTTTTCCAGTATGTTGGCGATCCTGTCATCTTTATTCTGGGCCAGGACGCAACCGCTGATCAGATTGCTGCGCTACGTTCAGAACTGGGGCTTGATCAGTCCGCTTTCGTCCAGTTTTTTTACTTCCTGGTGAATGCAGTGCAGGGGGAGTTTGGGATGAGTCTTCGGCAGGGTATTTCCGTTTCCGCGCTGATTGCCGAAAGACTGCCTGCCACACTTGAGCTTGCGTTCGTCGCTGCGCTAATTGCGCTTGCGATCGGGATCCCCATGGGCGTCTATGCAGCGATTCGACGAGGTTCTGTGCTTGCGCAGGTATTTATGGCGGTCTCGCTCCTCGGGGTTTCTTTGCCTACATTTCTGATTGGTATCTTTTTGATTCTGATCTTTTCCGTCGGCTTCGGGGTCCTCCCAAGTTTTGGTCGGGGGGGGGTCGCCAATCTTGGTGGTTACACAACCGGTCTTCTCTCGTGGGCTGGAATTAAGCACCTCATCTTGCCCTCTATTACGCTTGCTGTATTCCAGCTGACATTAGTCATGCGTTTGGTTCGAACCGAGATGCTCGAGGTTCTGCGAACAGACTATATTCGATTTGCCAGAGCGCGTGGTCTAAGTCAGCGAGCAATCTACTTCGGCCATGCACTAAAAAATACGTTAGTGCCTGTAATTACGATTACGGGATTACAACTTGGCGGGCTAATCGCTTTTGCGATCATTACGGAGACTGTCTTTCAGTGGCCAGGCATGGGGTTGCTGTTTATTCAGGCAGTAAACTTTGCCGACATTCCGGTTATGTCGGCTTATTTGTGTCTGATTTCGTTGATCTTTGTGCTGATCAACTTCGTGGTGGATCTGCTCTACTTTATGGTTGATCCGAGGCTTCGAGTTCAGCTGCGCTAACAACCCGCAAACGAAACCAGCATCCCATGCCCGTCCTGATCCGTAGATTCTTAGAGAGTGATATTGGATATAGCTTTCGGTCGTCGCCGGTCGCCTGGGTATCGTTTTGTGCGACGGCTATTTTTTTGATTGCTGCACTCTTTTCGAACCTGATAGCACCGCATGATCCGTTTGATCTCGCCCGTCTCGTGCTTTCTGACGCCCGACTGCCGCCGGTCTGGAGCGAGGACGGACGTTGGGAGTATCTGCTTGGTACAGATGATCAGGGTCGAGATATGCTGTCAGCGATTTTGTATGGGCTTCGTATCTCTCTTGTTGTGAGTCTGATATCGGTGTTGTTGTCGGTGGCAATCGGTATTACGTTGGGATTGCTTGCTGGGTATCTTGGTGGATGGCTTGATGCGGTTCTAATGCGCATGTGCGACGTTATGTTGAGCTTTCCTTCGATTCTTATCGCGTTGCTCATTGCCGGCGTGGGGCGTGCGCTTTTTCCGCAGGCTCCAGAGATGCTGGCATTCGGGGTACTTGTGCTGTCGATTACGTTGCCTGGATGGGTCCAATATGCAAGAACTGTCCGAGCATCCGCACTGGTTGAGGCAAAGAAGGAGTATATTCTCGCCGCACGGCTGATTGGTGTAAGTTCGGCACGGATTGTCTACCGACACATTCTTCCTAATGTTCTAGGACCGATTCTGGTCCTTGCAACCATTCAAATTGCGACCTCGATCATTACTGAGGCAACGCTGTCGTTTCTTGGGGTGGGCGTTCCGCCGACATCCCCCTCTTTGGGAACGTTGATTCGTATTGGGAATGACTATCTCTTCTCGGGCGAGTGGTGGATTATTGTGTTCCCGGGTCTTGCGTTAGTTGGTCTTGCCGTCTCTGTGAATCTATTAGGAGATTGGATGCGTGATGCATTCAACCCTCGCCTGCGGGTCGGAAGATAAGCATTAATGGCACCACTTCTTGAGATACGCGATCTGACTGTTGAGTTTCCCACCCGACGTGGGGTGCTGCGAGCCTTGGACTCGGTCTCGCTACAAGTGGCGCCGGGCGAGATCCTTGGGCTTGTTGGTGAGTCAGGAGCGGGGAAATCAATGACAGGGCTTGCTACGATTGGGCTACTCGATCCTCCAGGCCGGATCTCCTCTGGGCAGGTGATTCTTCAGGGCCAACGAATCGACAATCTTTCTGATTCCGAGTTGCAGAAGATCAGAGGCCGCCGAATTGGGGCAATTTTTCAGGATCCGTTAACTGCATTAAACCCGCTTTACACGGTTGGACGCCAGTTGACAGAGACAATTCAACGGCATTTAAATCTTACGGCGAATCAGGCGCTGACGCGCGCAATTGATCTCTTGAAAGAAACCGGAATTCCGGCGGCGGAGGAACGAATTCATCAGTATCCTCATCAATTTTCCGGAGGGATGCGTCAGCGAGTGGTGATTGCCTTAGCGCTTTGTGCTGAGCCGGCCCTAGTGATAGCGGATGAGCCGACAACAGCTCTGGATGTTTCAATTCAGGCTCAGATCATACGTCTTCTGAAAGCGGCCTGTCACCAGCGCGGCGCGGGAGTCATGCTAATCACCCATGATCTCGGTGTTATTGCGGAAACCTGCGATCGCTTGGCGGTGATGTATGCAGGCCGTGTGATTGAGCAGGGTCCAGTGGCTGATGTGATCCATCAACCGAGTCACCCATACACCGCCGGTTTGATGGCAGCGATTCCGACATTACGACGACATGAGAAGCGACTAAAGTTTATTCCCGGGAATATGCCGAGGCTTGATGCCCATCCCTCGGGGTGTGCATTTCATCCTCGATGTGCTGCAGCTAATCAGCAGTGTGTTGATGACCGCCCTGGGCTGTTGTCGATCAGCACGACCCGTTCGGTGGCTTGTTGGCGTATCGGTCAGATCCCCCTTGTTGACGGTGATGACAGCGGCAATCAAGGACCTGAGCCAACACGTCCAGAGGGAACTTATCCCCTTGTGTCTGCACGGGCAGTGGGGCGGACATTTGACGTTAGTCCGCCCTGGCTAACGCGTGTGATATCGGGTAGTTCCAGAAGGCTACTGCATGCAGTTATCGACGCTCATTTTGAGATCAGGAGAGGCGAAACCTTCGCCCTTGTGGGAGAGTCCGGCTGCGGAAAAAGTACCCTTGCGCGCCTGCTAGTAGGTCTGGATGATCCTAGTAATGGAAGTATTTCATTTGATCAAAAGTCGCTTCATCAGACGCTGGCGACCGGAGACGCAAAGAATCTTCGTCGACGAATCCAGATGATCTTTCAGGATCCTTACTCGAGTCTCAATCCTCGCTGGTCCGTGCATGACATTATTGCTGAGCCCCTTTACGAGCACGGACTTATTCAGGATGCCGAAGAGGCTCGCAAACGAGTCGAAGAGCTTCTTGTTGCCGTTGGACTCTCGGCGAAAGACCAACAAAACTATCCCCATCAGTTTTCTGGGGGACAGCGTCAGCGTATCTCCATCGCAAGGGCGCTCGCAACAAACCCAGAATTTCTCGTTTGCGATGAACCGACCTCAGCGCTTGATGTCTCTGTTCAGGCCCAGGTACTTAATCTCATGCGGGATCTTCAGCGGGAGCGTGGATTAACTTATGTATTGATTTCGCATAATCTTGCCGTTGTTCGTCATTTTAGTAATCGTGTTGCGGTCATGTATCTAGGCCGAATCGTTGAACAGGGTGATACTGATCAGGTTTTTCATCAGCCGCGACACCCATACACACGACTTCTGATCGAGTCGATTCCCCGCTTAGAGCCTGATGCCCCTGAAAGGGCTGTTCTTCAAGGCGAGGTGCCGAATCCACTGTCTCCGCCAACGGGCTGCGTGTTTCATCCACGCTGTCCACATGCAAATGCGCGATGCCGAACTGAGTTGCCAACGCTCAGGGAGGTCGATGATCGAATCATTGCCTGCCATGCCGTCGAGGAGTCCAGACTCTCGTATCCAGCCGCTAGTTAAACGGAGCTATCGGTTCAATAGGCCCAGTATATGCCGCGACGCAACAGAGGCCCCTATCAGGGTTTTTCTCAAGACGTTTTTTTGTTCCTGCTTTGAATCACAGTGTAAATTTTGGTGAGTAACTTCCTCGTCCTAAATTCTTAAGATATTCAACGTCATTCGACGATTAACGGCAGTCACTTCAATAAGGAGAAACAGATGGTGAAGCTGTCTGTAAATGGCAAAACTCAATCGATAGATGTTGATCCGAACACCCCGTTGCTCTGGGTGATTCGTGAGCAGGTCGGGCTGACTGGCACCAAATACGGTTGTGGCGTCGCCCAGTGTGGATCGTGCACCGTACTCTTGGATGGTGAAGCTATCCGCTCTTGCAGCCTGCCAGTAAGCGCCGCACAGGGCAAAAAAATAGAGACGGTCGAAAGTCTCGCAAAAGGCGGCAAACTCAGTAAAGTCCAGCAGGCCTGGGTTGATAATCAGGCGCCTCAGTGCGGGTATTGTCAGACTGGCATGGTAATGGCGGCGACGGCATTACTGCGTAAAAAGCCGAATCCAACAGATGCTGATATTGATGCCGCCATCTCGAACATCTGCCGTTGTGGCACCTTTCAAGAAGTTCGCGCTGCTATTCACGCTGCCGCCAAAGCCTAAGGAGACATCATGAACGCACGCGTACCAAACTTAAGTCGCCGTCAATTCATTGTTGGCTCTTCTGCAATGACCTCTGGGCTTGCGATTGGCCTTCAGTTTCCTATTTCTTTTAGTGAGGCCCAGGCTGCCAGCCCGCAGTCCGGCGCCAGTCCGGAGATTGGTGCATGGGTTGTGATACAGCCAAATGACACGGTCGTCATTCGAGTTGTCCGATCGGAAATGGGCCAAGGGACGATCACTGGTCTGGCGCAACTGGTCGCTGAAGAGCTTGAATGCGACTGGAAAAAGGTCACGATTGAGTACCCGACACCGGGTGAGAGCCTTAAGCGAAAGGGCGTATGGGGTTCGTTCTCGACAGGTGGCAGTCGCGGTATCCGGACGTCTGAAGACTATGTTCGCAAGGGTGGTGCTGCGGCACGACTGATGTTGGTGCAGGCTGCGGCCAACCAATGGGGAGTTCCAGTCTCAGAATGTCTGGTGTCTAACAGTGTGATTAGCCATCAGGCATCCGGTCGGAGCCTGAGCTTTGGCAAAGTTGCCGCCGCTGCTGCAAAGCTGCCAGTGCCAGATCCCAAAACGATTTCGTTAAAAGACCCAAGTCGTTGGAAGGTGATCGGCAAACCAATGCCCCGTTTGGATAGTCTTGCCGACAAAGTGACTGGGAAGCAGGTCTATGCAATTGACCTCAAGATGCCTGGCATGTTGATTGCAACGATAAAAGAGTGCCCGGTCTTTGGTGGAAAGGTGAAGAGCTTTGATGCCAGTAAAGTGGCGAGTCTAAAGGGGATAAAAAAGGTTGTTCAAGTCGGTGACACAGCAGTGGCTGTCGTGGCTGATACCTTCTGGCAGGCCAAAACGGCGATTGATAAGCTGCCGATCGTATGGGACGAGGGTCCAAACGCTGCGGTTAATCAGGCAGACATCTTGAAGCGGCTTGAAGATGGGCTTAAAGCCGAGCAGACCTTTGTTGGAAATTCAAATGGCGACTTTAAGGCGGCTGCCACCAAGGCTGCGAAAACGATCGAATCCCAGTTCTTCTATCCATTCTTAAATCATGCTCCCATGGAGCCCATGAATGCCACGGCGGTTTGGACCAAGGATAGCTGTCGGGCATGGGTGCCGACGCAAGACGGGGAGGCTTCGTTAGCTGCAGTGATTGCGGCATCCGGTCATACCGCAGACAAGTGCGATGTCATCAAGGTGAACCTGGGTGGTGGTTTCGGTCGTCGCGGTGCCTTTCAAGATTACACGACGCAGGTGGTGAATATCGCAAAGCAGATCCCTGGTACGCCGATTAAGCTGATCTGGACGCGTGAAGAAGACATGACGCAGGGGCGCTACCACCCCATCATGATGTGCAAAATGACGGGCGTCTTTGATGCGAACAAGAATCTCACTGGTGTTCACATGCGGTTGTCGGGTCAGTCAATTCTGACCTCGGTTCGGCCCGCGGTTGTTGCGCAAAACAAGGGGATGGATCCGCTCGTTTTTCAAGGAGTGGCTAAGGGGGGCGAGCATGGCATCAGTTATGACTTCCCAAACCTGATGATTGATCATGCTATGCGTAATACGCATGTTCCGCCTGGATTCTGGCGCGGTGTCAACATCAATCAAAACGCCGTTTTTATGGAGTGTTTTGTGGATGAACTCGCCGAGTATGCGGGAATGGATCCGCTCGAGTTTCGTCGCAAGTATTCGGCAAACCATCCCAGAAATCTGGCAGTTCTCAATGCAGTGGCAAATCGCATTGGCTGGAACAAACCGGCTCCAGCAGGCGTGTTCCGTGGTATTGCCCAGCAGCATTCATTTGGGAGCTGGGTTGCAGCAGCGTGTGAGCTCTCTGTGACCGATGGCAATAAGGTCAAAATCCACCGCATTGTCGCGGCCACTGACCCAGGTTATGCGGTCAATCCGGCCCAGATCGAACGCCAGGTGTCTGGATCATTTGTCTACGGTCTCTCAGCACTGTTCGAAGAAGAGTGCACCGTGAAAAATGGTCGTATTGAGCAGACGAATTTTGATACCTTCGGTTCCATTCGGCTGCGTCAAATGCCTAAGGTTGAGACGATCATTATCCAAGGTGGAGGCAAAGAGTGGGGCGGGGTTGGTGAGCCAACTATTTCCGTCGCTGCGCCCGCGGTGCTAAATGCTTTTTACAAGGCAACGGGTAAGCGCATTCGGACTGTTCCGCTGAAAAATAGCGGCATCACCTTGATCTGAGCAATGTGGGGTTGGGCGGGGCTGGTTTTAAGTATTGGACTGGCCTGGCCCACCCCTGCGACTGCGCAGGCGTGGGTGGGGGATGCAATTCCAACAGCTTTAACTGCTGACCGCGGAGACCCGAAAAACGGCAAAGCGATTGTGCTAAGCCGCCAAACGGGCCTGTGTCTCCTGTGTCACAGCGGCCCATTTCCGGAAGAGCGATTTCAAGGGACTTTAGCGCCGGATTTAAAGCAAAGTGTAAGTAATTTATCCGAGGGTCAGATACGGGCGAGACTAGTGGATGCGTCAAGAACCAGTCCTGAGACGATCATGCCTTCCTACTACCGAACAGATCACATGACTCTAGTGGCAAAGCCTCTTCAAGGAAAGACTCTCTTGACAGCGCAAGAGATAGAGGACGTAGTCGCTTTTCTGATGACGATTCGATAGCTGTGGAAAATCGTCGACACTTTATTGGTACTTTGGGGGCTCTATTGATCGCCCCGTGGCCATCTGCTCAAGCGAAGCCGGGCGATGCAGTAGATGCAATTTCTAAAGTCGTCGGAAATCGTCCCGTTCAGACTGGACGGATCTACATTGAGCTGGCACCGCTTGTTGAGAATGGAAACTCTGTGACCGTGAAGTTTTCTGTTCCGAGTCCGATGACCCCATCAGATCACGTGCGGGCGATTCACCTGATTTCCGAAGGCAATCCGTTACCCAATATTGTTTCGTGTAGCTTTACGCCTTTATCCGGCAAAGCCGAGGTTACGACTCGGATACGGCTTGCGGAATCACAGCGAGTCTGGGCAATTGCTGAAATGTCAGACGGGTCCTTTTGGCGTGCTCATGCGGATACGGTAGTCACCCTCTCAGCGTGTACGGAGATGATATGAGCCGTCCATCCAATGCAGTGATTACAGCCCCAACCTCGGTGAAGCAAGGGCAGATTTTTGAGATTCGAACTCTTGTGCGTCATGAGATGGAGTCCGGATTTCGACACACGGAGCAGGGCGTTCGCGTCCCGAGGGATATCATTCGAGAATTCTCTTGTACCTACAATGGCGTTGATGTATTTCGTGCAACGTTGCACCCGGGGGTTAGCGCCAACCCCCTGTTGGTGTTTTATTGCAAGGCCGACAAGTCGGGTGATTTGATATTCCGTTGGGTCGGAGATGGCAACTTTCAAACGGTCGCGACCCATACGATTCAGGTGACATGAGGGCGCTCCTCGGGTGGGTCCTCGTCGTGCCTGGCTTACTGTCTGCGGGGATCGTTCAGGCTCAGCAGGAATCACGTCAGTCAGCCTACAGCAGTATGTCACGCCAAAACCAGCTCATGCAGGATGATCTATCTGTTAACCCAGCGATGTTCTGGTTTATGGATGGCCAGGCGCTGTGGGAAAAGAGTGACGGACCCGGATCGACGACGTGTTTCTCCTGCCATGGAGATGCGAC
>JACCDP010665014.1_pt1 | contig 12908 bp, 10 predicted proteins | sample 7445841 | NCBI WGS metagenome assembly JACCDP01 (sample SAMN15323441, study PRJNA562643) | freshwater metagenome | isolation source: river surface water | place: USA:Blue River Watershed | collected 2017-08-17
GCTTCGTGCTTAATTTAGCAGTGGAAAAATGCCAGAGTGGTCGATCGGGCCGCACTCGAAATGCGGTGTAGGGGCAACTCTACCGGGGGTTCGAATCCCTCTTTTTCCGCAACCCGCAACGCCCCCCACTGGGGGGCTTTTGCATTGGAGGGGACGAGGTCAGGGCGAAGCCCTGAACCGAAGACCCGTCAATGCAAAAGCGGAGCAGCGAAGCTGCGCGTTGCGGGTTGCTGGCTCCCCCCCCCTCCCGGGATGTACAAGCGCGTAGCGCGCCGTCAATCCCTAACGACTCCTCGAAAAATTTTGCGAATAACCCAAAAGCAAGGATGCCCCGCCTTTTTGGGAAACATCCGGATCCATCCAAGAAAGGTCCAATTGAGCCTTTTCGCCCCTCAGCAAACAGGTGACCCCCATGTCCCACCCCCTTTGACCCCGTTCGCCTTGGCCCCCAAAATCGAAGACCTCCCCGTAAAAACCCCATGAGCCTCCCGCTGCCCAATTAAACGCCACCGCCCCCAAAGGAACCAACGAAGGGGAGGAAGGAAAAAGCCCCAACCCCCAATTGGTATTGACCGATAAACCGTATGGAAAATTGTGCATGGTAACCAGGTACAAATCCCCTCCCAGGGGAGATCCTTGTCCTTGCGATCGTTGATACCGAGGGTCCACCATGACATTCCCCATCAAACCCCAGTCAGGAACCAAACCCTTTTGATGACCGAAACGAACCTTGCCACCAAACGTCACCAACTGCCTTTGATAAAGAGACAAAAAATCATCCAAAGTCCCCAAAGGAGGGGCATAATTCCATTGAGCCCTCCATTCAAAGGCCGAAGACTGGGCGTAACGAAGCAAAACACCGGGCTTCAAGGGTTGGCCATCCTTGGAAGTTCCCGACCATCCACTCCCCAATTCCACTTGAAATGAACCCTGCTTCGGAAGGTACGGGGCATCAGCCAATCCCGGTCGATCGAAAGTCGAGAGACCTCCCCCTGGAGGAATCGTTTGGGCGTAGCCCATCGAAACCAAGCCCAGGATTCCCCATCCTACGAGAAACCAACAACGCATCATGAATTGGTAAGACCCTGGGATGGTTCATCCTCCGAGGAATTAAAGTAGCGGTACACCAAAGGAAAAACCAACAAAGTCAGGACCGTCGCCGAGAGGATACCGCCAATGACCACAATCGCCAATGGTTTTTGGGTTTCTGAACCAATTCCGGTACTTAGAGCCGCTGGCAACAAGCCAATCGCGGCCATCAAGGCTGTCATCACCACCGGTCGGGTACGCTCACGAACCCCCTCAAATAGCGCTTCCTGCATCATCATACCCCGCTCCAAGTTTCGCTTAAAGACCGAAATGAGTATCACCCCGTTTTGTATACACAATCCAAACAAGGCGATAAAACCAATACCCGCCGAAATACTAAAGATGGTTCCTGTCACGTGCAATGCAAGAATGCCACCTACCAAAGCAAAGGGGACATTGATGAGCACGAGACCGGCATCCTTGCTATTACCAAAGGCAAGAAACAGAATAAAAAAGATAATCACAAGGCATACAGGGACCACCTGGGCTAAGCGTTTTTGGGCGCGGACTTGGTTCTCGAACTCACCGCTCCATTTGACCTCGTACCCTTTGGGGAGGTGAACGGAGGCTTCCACCTTTTGTTGAGCCTCGGCAATGGTGCTTCCTAAATCCCGCTCACGGATGGAGAATTTAATCGCAATAAAACGTTTGTTGTTATCGCGGTATACAAAAGCAGGCCCACTTACCTGCTCTATCGCGGCAATTTCTTGAAGTGGAATAAGTTTACCACCGGCAGCCGGTACTTTGAGTTGACGAAGATCTTCGATCGAATTACGGTAATCTTTTTGAAACCGAAGACGGACATCGAATTTTTTGGCTTCGTCGTAAAAATAGGTTGCTGTCTTCCCACCTACAGCCATTTCAATCACCGATGCCGCGTCCTCGACCATGACCCCAAAGGCAGCCATTTTGGTCGGGGACAACTGAATACCCAATTCAGGTTGGCCGAGGTTCCTCAAAATACCCAAATCCTTCACCCCCTGAACCGAACGTAGAATTTCTGCAACCGAATCGGCTTTGGCATTCATAACCTCCAAATCATCGCCAAATATTTTGACCGCGAGAGATGCATTAATACCTGCAACGGCCTCGGCCACATTATCAATAATCGGTTGCGAATAATTATAAACCACCCCAGGGTATTGCCGTAGTTTCCGGTCCATTTCTTCGATTAATTGATCTGTGCTGATCCTCCGTTTCCACTCTTTTTTGGGCTTGAGGTTCACCTGGCATTGAACATAGAAGAACCCCGAAGGATCGGTTCCATCGTTGGATCGGCCTATTTGGGATAAAACCGATTCCACCTCGTCAAATTCATTGATTTTGGAACGAAAAATGTGAACAAATTTGGAAGTCTCTTGGATGGATGAACTCATAGGTAATTTGGCCTCTACCCATAGGGCTCCCTCGTTGAGGGTCGGTAGAAACTCGGTGCCCAAGAATTTAAAGGAAAACAAAGACCCCAGAACCAAAACAACCGTGGCAAGGGCCGTCCATCGAACATGGGCATATGTCCATTTAAACCCTTTGGAAACGATTCGATTGAAAAAATCTACCAAAGGATTTCTTTTTTCGGCGACATTTTTTTGAAACAAAAGACTCGTCAAAACAGGGACAAGGGTCAGGGTAAAAAAGAGAGCACCCAACAAGGCAAAACCCAAAGTGTAGGCCAAAGGAGAAAAGAGTTTTCCCTCCACCTTTTCAAAGGAAAAAATGGGAATCAAGCTGGTAATGATGATGAGTTTGGAAAAGAAAACAGCTTTCCCGAGTTCCGTTCCCGTTTTCTTGATCATCCCTAATTTGGACAATCGATTGAATTGGGGCATGCCGACCTGGTGGGCCTTGTGGGCTAGCAAAACAAAAAGGCCTTCCACCATGACAACGGCACCATCAATAATGATACCAAAATCAATGGCCCCCATGGACAACAAATTGGCCGACATCCCCATGAAGCGTAAACACATAAAGGCAAAAAGCAAGGACAAGGGAATAATGACCGAAACAATCACGGTACTCCGCCAATCCAACATAAAGACAAAGACAATAAAGGTCACAAACAAGATGCCTTCGGTAAGGTTGGTCAGCACCGTTTCGCGGCAATAGGTCATCAAGCGATCCCTGTCGTAAAAGGTCTCCATTTGAACATCGGAGGGCAGAACTTTATGATTGATCTCCAAGATCTTTTCTTTGAGTGCCGCCAATACCCTGGATGGATTTTCACCTTTCCTCATCACAACGATTCCCTCCACCATGTCATCGTTTTCGTCCAAACCAACTTGGCCAACCCGTGGTAAGGTTCCTATGCGAACATCGGCCACGTGCTTGACCAAAACAGGTACGCCGTTGCGACTGCTGATCAAAACATTTTCGATATCCTCCAGGTTTTGAAAAAGCCCCATCCCCCGCACAACAAAGGCCTGTCCGTTCTTCTCGATGACATCCCCCCCTACATTCTTGTTGGCCGCCGTCAGGGCCCGATAAACATCCAAGGGGGTCAAGGAAAAATCGGCTAAATGATCGGGATTCACACTGACTTCGTACACACGCCGAGCACCACCAAAGGAAACAACGTCCGCGACGCCTGGAACCGTCCGCAACTGTCGGTCAATCACCCAATCCTGCCAGACCAATAATTCGGAGGAGGGACGATTACTTTTTAAGGTATAACGAAAAATTTCACCGGTAGGCCCGTAAGGTGGTTGTACATCGGGCGTCACGCCTTCAGGCAAATTGACATTACGAAGAAGATTATTGACCTGTTGCCTTGCAAAAAAATCATCCACATCGTCTTCAAAAATGATTTTGATAACCGACAATCCAAACATAGAAATCGAACGTACACTGGACTTCTTTTGAACACTATTCATGGCCACTTCGATGGGAATGCTTACGAAGCGCTCCATTTCTTCCGCAGAACGGCCGTTCCACTGTGTTACAAGAATGATTTGGGTATTGGTTACATCCGGAAAGGCTTCCAAGGGCGTCTGGAGATAACTCCATGTACCGACCACCACCAAAAGCCCGGTAACAAAAAAGGTAAAGAATTTATTCTTGAGAGAAAAAGCCACCAGGCTTTTTACGAACTTATTCATCAGAGTCGTATTAATCGTTCAAAGCGTCGTAAATCAACAATTGATGCTTGGTAATGACTTGTTCCCCCGGCTTGAGACCTGATTCGAGGTAGGCATATTTGGAATTTTCGGAATAGACTTCCACCTGCCGGGTTTCGATTTTGTTTTTGGACTTAAAAACCATCACCACGTGTTTGTTTTTATCGAATAGGACGGCATGGGCAGGAACAGCCAGTTTCTGATCGGATCCGGTAACCGCCACGCGAACCGAGGCAAACATTTCTGGCTTCAGCCAAAGGTTGGGATTGGCCAAAACAACCCGGGCCTTGAGGGTCTTGGATTCCGGATCCAATAAATTAAAAACCTTGTCAATCCGTCCTTGGAATACTTTGTCGGGATAGGAAATGGTTTTGACATCGACTTCAGCTCCCCTTTGAACCTTCGAAATATCGGATTCGTAGATATTGGCCATGACCCAAACTTCGGCCAAACTACCTACCACAAAAGCGGGGCTAATGTCTTCCGTCCGAAGTTCCATGTTCAAGGAAATATCCTTTTTGATGACATACCCCGATACAGGGGACTTGATCGGATAGATAGCCCCTTTGGATACGCTGTACATATCCAAAACATCCTGGATTCGGTTGTACTCACCGGTTGCGCGTTCTAAATCTTTGCGTGCTTCGGTCAATTCCAACTCCGAAATAATACCGGAACGAAAGAGTTCTTCCGATACCTGTAATTTCTTTTCAGCCGTCTTTTTGAGAGCGAGGGCTTCAATTTCTTCTTTGGTGTAGCCTGCAATTTCGGGGCTTCGAACCAGGGCCAAAACCTGTCCCTTTTCAACATAATCCCCTAATTCAACTTTTAAATCTTTGACGAAACCTCCGGTTAACGGAAAAACCCGGGCGACTTTGTCTTCATTAAAGGTGATTTTACCGTTGAGTAACAATTCCTCCTCCACTGGCAAAATCTGAGCCGGTGTGGTCTCGATTTCGTCCAACATGGTTTGGCTCAATTCAAAGGGGACGGATTGAACGACTTCGTCCCTTTGGCACGAAAAAAAGATGAAGCCCAAGACTCCTGCGATGATTAACTTTTTCATAACATTTTTAGTAAAAGAAACTTAATTGAAGGCCAAAGGCCTGGTTATACCCCGTGAAACCCTGAAGGGCACCATCGGCCCTGTATATATTTTTCTGACCTTTCTGCCAATAAACATGAACCTGAAACATAGTTTGAGACCCGGAATTGAGATCCAAACCGGCCGAAACATGGGTAAAAAAGTCGGTTTTGTAGAAATCATTCGTCATGTCTCGGTAATCATGAAAGCCATCCTCCACACTGTGAAACATGTAAGTCGACTTGAAATTCCGACTCAATCCCCCACCGATTCGTGTTGATAAACGGCAACGATTTTGATTAAAAGACGGACTTCTCAAAGCCACATAGAAGGGAACGTCCATCGTTCTGAAATAATAATGCTCCCGATGGGTTGAATCCGGATTGCCCAAGGATTGATCAAGATCTGGATTGATTTTGCCGGGGCCACGGGATGTATAACCAAGACCCGTTCCAAAGCCAAGCCAGGACCATGGATAGTATTCCATTAAGAGAGCCCCTGCCACCCCTGGCTTGTAGAAAAACGTACCTGGCAGTTGAGGTCCTGTCACCCCATTCCAAGCGGCTTGAAAATGAGCACCCCAAATCCATGGACGATTCATGGACGCAGCCTTGGGGGCGACAGCCTTCGAGGGCACTTCTTGACCGTATAAAGGCAAGGAAAGAGCCCATAACAACAAAAACAATAGATTTTTCATATTAAGGCAAGATTTCGGTTCCGACCGTGAAATTCACTTTTCCAGCAGATTCTAATAATTGGGAACGAACCTCCAAGTATTGCATTCGGTTTTGGAGGTAAATTCTCTTGAGGTCAATGTATTCAAGGATATTGATGTTCTTTTTGAGGTAATTCTGTTCAGCACTTTTTTGGAGACCGTCCACCTCGTCCAGAAAAGAAGAACTGAACCGCTCAAAACTATTCTTGATTTCTACAAAGGATTTTAAGGAGGAGGCGATTTCATTCATCAGTTGATTTTCCTTACGTTGGGCTTCAATTTCAGCCTTCTTGAACTGGGCCTGGGCCGCCTTGATATTACCAACATTTCGATGAAACAGAGGCAATTCAAAGCCCACTTCAATTCCTGAATAAGGTCTGACATAATTACTCCCTCGATCTTTGGGCTGATAACCCAGGGTAATGTCCGGGATGGCCTTGGCTTTTTGCAATTGAACCTGGGCCTCACCCACCTGGATTTGGTTGAGAGACCACAAATAATCGGCGCGATTGCTTTGGCCTTTTGCCATCAGATTGGTCAAGGAAGGAACTTCCATGGGAAAGCTATCAGGCTCTTCAAGTACGAGCTCCACATCGGGACGCAGATGGAGCAACATTTTAAGTTGACCCATCGCGTGGTGCATGGCTGCTGAGCTTTGAGAACTTTCGGTACGCAGGGCCAGCAATTCCGATTGCAAGCGAATTAATTCTTTATTGGCCAAGAATCCTAGCTCACTTTGCTTTTGGGCCGACTGAATGACCATCCGATAGCCCTCTTCGGATTCTCGGTACAAGGCTTGTTTGGATTGTAAAAGGAGGGACTCTTGGTACAACAAGGCGCATTCGTATAAAAGGGCTCTCAAGATGTCTTGAACCAAGAAGCGATTGCCGATATTTTCCAACTTGGCCAACTTCACCGACTTGGTGTACTTGCCGGCAATTGAGAAAACCTGATCAATTTGAACCAGAAATTGATTTTGGTAATTCAAATACTTGTTTTTTTCGATGCTGTAGAGGTCCTGATTCCAATTGAAATACGGATTGTTCCAAGCACGGGCTTGAAGTAGATTGGCTTCCGATGCTTCCAAATCAAAATGTGAAGCAACTAATTGAAGATTTTGCTTGAGCATGAGCGCTTTGGCCTGAACCAGGCTCAACCGGAGCGTGTCTTGACCCGAGGTGTACTTGAAAAAGCAGCACCAAAGGACAAGAAACCCCAAGGTCCTTGATCCCATAAAAAATGAATTAAAGTGGATGAAAACCTGCTAGGAAGCAGGCAAAAGAATGGTTACGATTCAGCTACAAGAGGCCTAAATCAACCATATGCAAGCTTTTGTAAGGTGTTGCTTGCCAATCCTAAATATGTCGAAAAAAAGGAGGTAACGTTCCGTAATCGCAAGGCGAAGGAAGCTTTTGGATGCGAGAAAAGCGGGACCAAAAAGACCGTAGGAAGCCAATTTGAAAACAGGCATTCCAAGCACATTTGAAATCCGAGGACTGTCCCCGTAGTTCCTGTAGACGCCTCCAAATACAGAGTGAACGGAAGGCGAAACAATGGTCTGATCGGTTGCTAATGTCTGTTCATAACCCTGCTCAAGTTCGGAATTCAATACATGAGGTCCATAAACAACCTGACCCTGCAAGAGAACCAAGGCCAGAAAGGCCAAAAATGCTCTAAAAAAAGGGGCCATCATTGCGGCGCAAATATAGAAATATTTCGAATTATTCCCCTTGCCCCAGCGAAAAGGCCTTGACCCCATCAAAAGCAACCAAATGCTCGGTTTTGATGAAATCCACCCCGGCCGCTTCGGCCCGCTGAAGCAAGGCAATGACATCCCCTTTGGTCACGGCGACACCGTCCGGACCAACAAAGCGACAACGCCAATGGTCGGTGCAAAAGGTTTCGGGGAAACCGCCGGGGTACACCTTGATACCCCGGTTGGTGATCATTTTGAGGCGCAGGGCCTCCTGATCCAAGGGGTGGAGGATTTGAGCCAGGGCTTCGGGATCGCTACCAGCCCAATGCACAAAGAGATCCACCCCAACCAAGGTTTTGGTTTTGGGTGCAGGTCGGCGATAAGGTTGGAGCTGCAAGGGTTTGTCTTCGGCGTATTGGGCCGGTTTGAAATGCTGCGGTTGCTGCCCCAAGCGGGCGATGACGGCCTGGGCAAAATCAGCGGTGCCTACCTTTTGGTGGCTCAGCCCTTCGGTGTAGATATCGGCGGTGTGTATGCCTGCTTCGATGGTGCTCAGCCAGGCGTTCTGAATACGTTCGGCCACCTTGGTCTTGCCCAAATGCACCAACATAAGGACCGCACCTTGGAGCAAACCCGAAGGATTGGCGATTCCCTGACCTGCAATCATTGGCGCAGAGCCGTGGACGGCTTCAAACATCGCACATTGTTCCCCGATATTGGAGGACCCCCCCATGCCCACCGAACCGGTGATTTCCGCCGCCACATCGCTGAGGATGTCCCCGTAAAGGTTGGTCGTCACAATCACATCAAAGGCTTCGGGATGCACCGCAACGCGGGCGGTTCCAATATCAATAATCCAATGTTCGTTCTGAATCTGCGGGTACTCCGCGGCGATTTCATCAAAAACCTTGTGAAACAACCCATCGGTTTGTTTCATGATATTGTCTTTGCTAAAGCAACTGACTTTGCGACGTCCCTGTTGAACTGCATACTCAAAGGCGTAACGAATGATCTTTTCGCAACCAGGACGCGAGATCAATTTGAGGCATTGCACCACCTCATCGGTTTGCTGGTGCTCAATACCGGCGTACAGGTCTTCTTCGTTTTCGCGGACAATCACCAAGTCCATGACCGGATGGGCGGTGCGCACCATGGGATGCAGGCTAAAGCATGGCCGAACATTGGCATAAAGACCCAGAAATTTGCGGGTGGATACGTTCAGACTTTTGTAGCCTCCCCCCTGAGGGGTTGTAATGGGCGACTTAAGAAAAACCTTGTTGCGACGAATGGTATCCCAGGCTTGGCTGCTGATACCGGCAGTATTCCCCGAGAGGTAAACCTTCTCCCCGACCTCAATAAAATCATAGGACAAGCCAGCCCCGGCCGCTTCCAAAATGGCCAAGGTTGCGTCCATAATTTCAGGACCTATGCCATCTCCTTTTGCAACGGTAATTCTCATGGGCGGAATTCTTTAGATTACCCAAAATTACGCCCTGGCGAGCCCCTGCCCAAAAGAAACAGGCTCGAAACCCGTCATTTTTTGGTGGAAAGGGATGCCTTCGCATCCCGAACCTTTTCCCAGCTCCCGCCGTTGACCACTTCCTTGATTCCATTTCGTTGGAGGATATCGAGGGCCTGGGATGAACGCATGCCGCTACGGCAAAAGACCACTACGGTTTCATGACCCTTGAATCGACTCAAGGATTGCTCCACCCGATCCAAGGGAATATTCACCGCACCGGGAACCGAACCTGAGGCAAATTCACCCGGGGTTCGAACATCCACCAAAAAGGCCTTTTTTTGGAGTGCATTCCGCAGGCCCTCGGAATCGCCTTGCGAAAATAAAGTTTTGAAAATTCCAAACATAAAAAAAACAATGAAAGCGTAGGTAAGTGTTTTGGGGATAGATTTGAACATAGGATATCTTTTTAAAAATCGACCTAAGGATGGTTAGGTTTGCTTCCAGTCCTCCGAAGTGAGGGTGGTAAGGTCGTTGGTTGCTGGATGGTCCATGGTCGACAATCGATTCGAATGGGCCAAAACCAATTGTTCGAACAAATTTCGTACTTCGCGGGCATTGCCAAAATCAACGCCGGCCCGTGCACAGCGTTGTTCAAAATAATTCAGCAGGAGACCCTTCAACATGGGGTCCAAGTTGTATTGACTGGAGGTCGCCATCCGCTCAAGAATTTCGACCATTTGCTCGGCCGAATAATTAGGAAAAACAATCGTGCGCGTAAATCGGCTGGCCAAACCAGGATTGGAGCCTACAAATCGTTCCATGTCCTCGGTATAACCGGCCACCACCACCACCAATCGTTTGCGATAATCTTCCATTCGCTTTAACAAAACTTGCACGGCCTCGTCGCCGTAATGATCCTGACCGCTTTCGGGCGTTAAGCTGTAGGCTTCGTCAATAAAAAGCACCCCATCCAGGGCCTTGGCAATGACCTCGTCGGTTTTGATGGCGGTTTGACCCGAATAGCCGGCGACCAACCCGCTGCGATCCACCTCCACCAAATGTCCTTTGGACAAAAGCCCCAACTCCTTGAGCAAACGGGCGTAGAGCCGGGCCACAGTGGTTTTGCCGGTACCGGGAGCCCCGGTAAAAACGGCATGCAAACCAACTTGGACCGTTTTGAGACCGGCCTCCGCCCTGCGCTGTTGCATGCGGACCAAATTGGCCAAATTGATGATCTCGCCCTTGACCGGGTCCAAACCTACCAAATCGTTTAACTCTGCGAGGGCAGCCTCCCAACCACTTTGGGCAGGTCTGGAAGCTTCTTTGGATTGTTCCCGAGGTCCGTCCTTGCTAGCTTGTTCCGGAGCGGGGGCGGCGACCGCACCCAAACCGCCGGCCGTGAGGATTTTGTAACACTGATCAAACCAAACTTTGTCTTCCAGCGCCCGCAATGTGGCTTCGGCACCGTCCTCCTGGAGGATCATGGTCAGGTAATGCGAATGATCCACCGCATAAAGGTTGGCACCCACGTCTTTGACTTTGTTGGAATCCAAGAGGAGGGCCACCTCATCCGAATGAAACAAAAGTTGCTTGGCGTATACGTAGAGACGCCCATCGACGGTTTGTTTGGAACGGCCTTTGACCCGATGCCAACGAGCCGCAGTCACCCCGTACACGGGGTCCAATTCAAAGGTTTTGAACCCAACATGGAGGAAAAGCCCAACAGGATCCTCCCCGCGACCGGCCCGATAGATGTTGACCTTCTGCAGGGTTTTGGTAAGTCGTTCTTTGTCGTAGCCCAAACCAAGAACCTGCAAGAGGAGCGAATAATCCCGGATGATTTGCCACTGCCCATCGTCTAATTTCCCATCCCCCATCCCCGCCTGCAGCAAGGGACCCAAGACCGGCTCGGCAAAGCGCTGGACCAAGGGCCCGGTATCTGTGGAGCGAAGCTCAAAGGTCAAGGCCAGGTTTTGAATATTCTTGATTTCGGGACCGTCGGCACGACCGTCTGCGAAGGCGCGTTCCAACAACCGAGCCATGCCTTGGGTGGCCTTGCGGGTGTCCTCAGCGGTAGGTTGGTAGGAAGGCTCCAAGACATCTATCCAGGCGCCATAGCTGTCCAATAAGTTGGCGGGAAATCCTTGTTCCGAAAGTTCGTTCACCAAAAAGTCGATCAGGCGACGCTTGGTGCGCTGGTGGGGACCCTCGTCCTTGTGTTTTTGCTCCAGGGCCAAAACCCCGGCCACCGACAAGGATTCCAAAGATGTTTCTTCCAGGTAGGAACAAAGCGCACGCACAAAATCGCGGGCTCCAGCCCAAGGCATAAGGCCCCGACTACGCAGCGAGGAGGGCAAGCGGTCCCATAACATTCACCAAAGATAAGGCGAGGGCCCTAAGCCAATTCCAAACAGGTGATTTCGGGGTAAATACCCAAACGCCCTCGAAAGCCTACAAAGCCAAAACCTCGGTTAACATACAATTGCTGATCCCCAAACTCGTAATGACCGGCCCAATGCGGGTACACCCAAGAGGCCGGGGACCAACGCCAGAGACCCGGGATGTCAATTCCCATTTGCATACCGTGGGTATGCCCACAAAGCGTTAGAGCGATCGAAGGATGCTTTCCCAAGACCTCCAAATCAAAATGCGAAGGATCGTGGGTCAAAAGGATTTTGGGTGCGGTGGTTGACAAACCCTCCATCGCTTGGGTCAGGTTACCGTAGCGTTTGCCAAAACCGGAGCGACGTCCCCAGTTTTCGCAACCGATCAATTCCAGGAACTCCCCGTTTTCACCCTTGATTTGGACGGCCTCGTTGCGAAGGAGCTGCCAACCCAAATCCTTGTGAACCTGTACCATTTGTTCAAAATTGCGAGTCTTGGCTTGTTCATCGGGCCAGGACCGATAATCTCCGTAATCGTGGTTCCCCAACACCGAATAAACCCCCATCGGAGCCTTGAGGAGCTTCAGCATCTCCATCCAAGGCTCTACCTCGTTTGTTTGGGTATTCACCAAGTCCCCGGTAAAAACAATGAGATCCGGTTGGAGGTCCAGGATCATCTGCAATCCGCGGCGCACCCCTTCGGCATCGTCCAAGGAACCCGTATGCAAATCACTGATTTGGACCAAACGCTTTCCACGAAACGACCCTGGCAAATCCTTCAATCGCAACGGTTGACGGTGCACCCGGTAACGGTAAGCGCTGCCCGATACAGCAGCGCCTCCCAACCCCAGCAGCGGTACAGCGCCGACCAAAAAACCCAAGCGACTCAGAAACGCACCCCGACTCATTCCCTCGGCGGGAGCCTCGGAGCGGACCGGATTTACCTTTCGCCAAAAGGGCTTCAAACCACGACGTCCATCCTCCAATAGTAGCCAAGGCAAGGCCCATACCTTGAACGCCAGCAAAGCCAGGACCGTCGTCTGTACGGTGTTACGAAAAAAGGCCGAGCGTTCTTCCCAGCCCATCCAGGCCAAGAGAGGCATCCCCCCGTAAATGCTCCCCATCAAAATCAAAAAGCCCCAGCGCCACCGACGGCGGTTCAAAGGACTCAGATTCGGCTTCGCCAAGAGGCCATGACGAACCACGTAGAAGTCCAAGGCCAGATTGACCAAGACAAAGGGCAAATAGCCCGCCAACAAGCGAAACATCACCGGCGCAGCGGTACGGAACCTAGGGCAGCCAGGCTTTCTTCCAAAAACGAGAACCTTGGCGAATCAACAAGACCCCGTCGTAACGACGATCTTTCCC
>JACCDP010289794.1_pt1 | contig 12906 bp, 10 predicted proteins | sample 7445841 | NCBI WGS metagenome assembly JACCDP01 (sample SAMN15323441, study PRJNA562643) | freshwater metagenome | isolation source: river surface water | place: USA:Blue River Watershed | collected 2017-08-17
AACATTTTCCCAAGAAACTTCAAACCATAAAAAGGAACGAAAACTAAAAATATCCCCAATAGATTGTATTTCACATCAAGCGGATCAAAGTTCCCATGAATGCGTTTTTCCAATACATAATTGGAGGCATGTTGCATTACTTCAATCATGATACCAAAGAAAGCAAGACCTATTAGTATTAAAACATGTTTTTTTGGAAATAAAATCAATAAAAAAATCGATGCAAAAAAATAAAACGCCGCATGCAATTCAAATCCAATTCCCCGAAATGGAAGCGGGAGTTTTACCATAAAACCTATAAAACTACTAACAATTAAAAATATTAATAAGGCTGATCTATTTTTGTCTATCATTTTTTTTATTTCTATTTTACTAAGTTAAAAAAACTTTGACTTAAAACCTTTTTAAACATGAGTTGTTTGTAGCTTTGTCGCACTAAATGACTCAATGAAATTTTTTCTCTCCGTTTTTATACTCTTTTCTTTGTATACAGCAAACGCTCAATCAAAATCTACTTTGAGTGGTTATGTCACCGATAGTAAAAATGGTGAAGCACTGATAGGAGTCAAAGTGTATATTCCCTCAACAAACCAAGGTGCGGTCACAAACAACTATGGATTTTATTCGCTTACTGTCAATTCTGGTAAATACACAATTGAATTTCGCTCAGGACTATATCCTTCAGAACCTCGAGAAATTGACCTAAACAATGATGTTCGGTTGGATATTGAATTAGGGACGAATGTAAAGGATTTAAAAGAAATCGTCATCAATGCCAAAAAAGGCGAGAACGTGAATTCAACCCAAATGGGACAAATCCAACTGGATATTGAGAAAATTAAGACACTTCCAGCATTTATGGGTGAAGTGGATGTCATCAAAACAATTCAATTATTACCTGGAGTTTCCTCCGTTTCAGAGGGCGGACAAGGATTTTATGTTCGAGGTGGTGGACCTGATCAAAACTTAGTGATGTTGGACGAGGGTGTTGTTTACAATGCTGCTCACCTGTTCGGATTTTTCTCCGTTTTTAACGCGGACGCTGTAAAAAGTGTCAACTTAATCAAAGGAGGAATGCCTGCAAACTACGGAGGAAGAATGTCTTCAGTACTCGAGGTTAACATGAACGAAGGAAACAATAAGAAATTTAAGGTTAAAGGCGGTTTGGGCGCAATTTCATCGAGATTGACTGTAGAAGGTCCGCTGAAGAAAGACAAGGGTTCATTTATTATTTCTGGGCGGCGAACCTACATTGACTTAATCATGAAAGCGGCAATACCCGACACCTCCCCTTTCGCAGGATCAAGCTATTTTTTCTATGATTTCAATGCTAAGTTCAATTACAAGCTTACTGACAAGGATCGCATTTTCTTGAGCGGTTATTATGGAAAAGATGTTTTTAACTTCGAGGACAGGGACGGAGGATTCAACGCTAAAATGCCCTGGGGAAATGGAATAGCAGCACTTCGATGGAATCACTTATTCTCCAATAAATTATTCATGAATTTGACCTCCACATTTTCGGATTATCAATTCAGTTTTGGTTCTCAACAAGATGAATTTCGATTTGAATTATTTTCAGGGGTTCGAGATATCGGAACAAAAGTTGATTTCTCCTATTTCCCGAATTCAAGACACAGCATCAAATGGGGCGCAGATCACATTTATCATACGTTCACACCAACTAGTGTTTCTGCCCAAAATGATACAGTTGTTTTTAATACTGGTGCGGCTCAAAAACTATATGCACACGAAACAGCCTTTTACGCATTGGATGATTTTGAATTGAATGATAAAATAAAAATAAACGCAGGACTTCGATACAGCATGTATCATCATGTTGGGCCTTTCACTCGTTACATTAAAGGCGATGGAATCAGTACTCCTGATACAGCCATTCAATACGCGAAAGGAGATTTAATTAAATTCTACCATGGTTTAGAACCAAGATTATCCGCTCGATTCTTGCTACCCGATAAAAGCTCTATAAAAGCTGGATATTCATATAATTACCAATACGTTCATCTAACATCATTGAGTGCTGTTTCCTTACCAACAGATATTTGGTATCCTTCAACCGATAAAGCAAAACCAGAGATTGGTTGGCAAGCATCAATTGGCTATTTTAGAAATTTCATGAATGATATGTTTGAAACTTCCGTTGAAATCTATTACAAGGAAATGGATAACATGATTGAATACAAGGAAGGAGCTGTTCCAGGAGATGAAGTGAATGACAATACAGATAACCTGCTGGTGTATGGCAAAGGATGGGCCTACGGAATTGAATTTTTCATAAAAAAATCAGTTGGAAAATTCACTGGTTGGATTGGATATACGTGGGCGAAAACAGACCGTAAGTTTCCCGATTTGAACGAAGGTTTAATTTATCCAGCTAAATACGACCGAAGACATGATTTGAGTATCGTTGGAACTTACAAATTAAACAATCGATGGACTTTCTCGACAAGTTTCATCTACGCGACAGGAAATACATTAACCTTACCTAGTTCCTGGTATGTTCAAGAACAAAATCTTTTGTTTAATTACGGAGCGAGGAACTCAACACGAATGGCGCCTTATCATCGATTAGACTTGTCAGCGAATTGGTATAGTAAAGACTATAAAACCAAAACAGATGCGCAAGGAAATGAAATCCAAGTAAAGAAAAAAATCAAAAGCAATTGGGCTTTTTCTATCTACAATGTTTACAATCGAGCAAATCCATTCTTCCTTTATGTTGACAACGATGGTAAATTTTTGAATGGTGACTTTAAGATTACGGTGAAGCAAGTATCGCTTTTCCCAATAATACCAAGTGTAACGTGGAATTTTGAATTGTAGCATATGAAAATCGTTTATTTCATTTTACTTATTTTAATCGCTACTTCTTGTACCAAGGAAGTTAAAATTGATATTCCAGGCTACAAAGAGCAATTAGTAATTGATGGTAGTATAGAAACGGGAATGCCTGCAATCGTTTTATTGTCAAAAACCAATGACATTTATGCTCCGACGAATTTGCAAGCCTACCTAAACGGTTTTGTATCAGGAGCCACAATTGTTATTTCAGACGGGACTTTAACGGATACCTTAACAGAAATTTGTACAGATAATTTACCACCAGGAACCGAGCAAATCGCTGCAGGTTTATTCGGCGTGCCAGCAGATTCTCTAGTTAATCTCCATTTATGTGCTTATGTTTCATTAGGAATGATTGGAGAAGTTGGAAAAACCTATACGTTAAAAGTTATCGCTGAATCGAAGGAATATACGGCTGAAACACGAATCCTAGATCCAGTTGCTCTAGATTCCATTTATTGGAAAAATGAGGAGAATTTACCAGGATATGGTTTTTCGTGGGCGCGCTTATCAGACCCAAACATAAATGGAAACGCCTACAAATGGGAAGTTAAGTACATTTCAAATCCCACTTTTTCAAAACCATTCAATCCCTTTTTCGATGATCGCTTTTTCAACGGATTAAGTTTCGAATTTGCTTATGAAAATCCAATGCTTTGGAATGACCCGAATACACCTGACAAGTACAAAGGTTACTACGCACAAGGAGATACAATTGTGGTGAAATTCTCTACACTTGGAAAAAATGAATATAAATTCTTTGAAAAAAAGTACAATCAAATGTTTTCAGGTGGTAATCCATTTGCAACCCCTACAAATATACCAACCAATATAAGCGGCGGAGCATTGGGGATTTGGGCAGGATTTTCGCCGACTTTCGATACACTCGTTTGTAATTAATTGCCAAAACGATTTATTAGTTCATCTGTTTCTTCGTATTTTTGAAGAAACTCTAATTTCCATGAAAAACTACCTTGTTTTTATCTTATTTCTTTCGTTCACAACGGGCTTTTTCGCGCAAGAAAATAATACCAATTGCTCGAAAAGAGACCGTTTTAAAAATCAACATCTGAAAAGTAATACCCTTTCTACATTGCAAATTTCAGAAACTGAAAAATACGATGTTCATTTCTATCAATTGGATTTGAACATGACGAATACATCAACTTATTTGTCAGGGACTGGCAGGATGGATGCTAAAGCGATTCAAAACCTCGATTCAGCATTATTCGAATTATATCCCACATTAACCATTTCTGAAATTCGATTAAATGGAACTCCAACGGCATTCTCAAGAACTGGAACGGCGGTTAAAGTGTTTGTTGGAGCAAATTCAGGTGAAACTTTTTCTCTTGAAATAGATTACTCAGGAAATCCACCAACGGCGCAAACGAATCCATTAGGAGGAAGTGGAATTACCGCAGGATCATCTCCTAGTTGGGGAAATAAAGTAGTTTGGACCCTCTCTGAACCTTTCTCAGCAATGGAATGGTTTCCATGTAAACAGAGTTTAACCGACAAAGCAGACAGTTCTTTTGTAAGTGTCACCGTTCCTGACACATGCAAAGCCGGTTCAAATGGAATTTTAGTGAGTATTGATACATTAGGAAACGGATTTTTGAAATTCAATTGGCAACATCGTCACCCGATTGATTATTATTTGATTTCAATAGCAGTTGCTAAATACGTTGATTACTCTTTCTTTGTATCTCCAGTTGGAGCACCTAATCCAATATTGGTTCAAAACTACATTTACAACAATCCGCAAACTTTACCGAATTTTATTGATGAAATTAACGAAACAGGTGATTTTATTGAATTATTTTATGACAAGTACGGCCCCTACCCTTTTGAAGATGAAAAATACGGTCATTGCATGGCTCCAATTTCTGGAGGCATGGAGCATCAAACGATGACAACTCAAGGTTTTTTCGAAAAAAAATTAACAGCTCACGAACTTGGACATCAATGGTGGGGAAATAATGTAACGTGTGCTTCTTGGTGTGACATCTGGATTAACGAAGGTTTTGCTTCGTATAGCGAGTATTTAATGCTAGAAAGTCTTTATCCGAACGAAAAAACCCAGCATATGCTGGATGTTCACCAAAACGTTAAAACACAAACCGGTGGAAGTGTTTGGGTTCTTGATAGTTTGAATGAATCGCGCATTTTCAGCGGACGTTTAACTTATGACAAAGGAGCGGCAATTGTTCACACAATCCGATTTTTAATAAATAATGACAGTTTATTTTTTGAAGGACTTCGTTCATTTCAGATAGCCTTTAAAGATTCAACTGCGACAGGTGTTGATTTTAAAAATTTTATGTCAACTTATACCGGTATCAACCTCGATGCATTTTTTGAAGAATGGTATTTCGGGGAAGGCTATCCAACCTATTCGGCTCGTTGGGAACAGGTTGGGCAAGATGTTTTAATTGAAATTACTCATACAGCTTCAAAACCAACTGTAACTCCATTATTTACAAACGATTTAGAACTCATGTTGAATCGAGCCGGAGCCCCTGATACAATTATTCGGTTTGCTATTAATTCAAATACTGAATTGTTTACAATAAATAATATTGGGGCATTAAGTACAACCGCAACCATTACTTTCGATCCGAATAATTGGATAATAAATAATGTTGGAACGGTTAACCAAGACAATTCTCTCTCACTAAACGAAATGGTTAAATCCGAAGACCTTTTTATTGTACCTAACCCAAATGATGGTGTCTTCACTATCGAAAACCTGAATTCTAAAGCTGAAATAAATGTTTATAATATGCTGGGGCACATTGTCAAACAACTAAGTTTTGAACCAGGAGAGTCAATCAACCTCACTGATTTGGAGAAGGGTAATTATTTACTAGAGATTCTTTATTCGGAAAATAATAAACGATTAAAACTTGTGCAGTTTTAATTTGTTATTGATTGATTTTTATTGATCAATGATCTTGTAGTATTCTGCTACATATATTATGCTGATTTAGAAATGACGAAACTTTTTAGATCGCTCATTGTTCTATTTAAAATATCCATTCATGCTTAAGTCCGGTTATATATTTACACCATTTGAAGCGCCTGAACAATCTCCTTTTGATAAATTGTTTGATATTTTCAGTGAACTAATCACACATACATCTGGAGATGTCGATGAAGCGCTTGATTGGCTAAATATTCTCGACAAAGAGTATTCATTAACATCCGATGAATACACCATGGATGACTTTATCGAGGATTTAAAAAAGAAAGGTTATCTACGTGAAGAAATTCAACCTGATGGAAAGGGACAATTAGCCATTACAGCTAAAACGGAACGAGTATTACGTAAAAATGCCCTAGATCAAATTTTTGGTAAAATCAAAAAAAGCGGTTCCGGAAATCATAAATCAAAAAAAAGTGGTCTAGGAGATGAGTTAACTGGTGAGTTCCGTGATTTTCAATTTGGCGATTCTATTGAAAATATTTCTATCACTGAAAGTTTGAAAAACGCCCAAATAAATCATGGATTGGGTGACTTTCAATTGACAGAAAACGATCTTGTGGTCGAAGATACGCATCATAAATCGCAAATGAGTACTGTCCTAATGATTGATATTAGCCACAGTATGATTCTTTATGGAGAAGATCGAATCACACCAGCGAAAAAAGTAGCGATGGCGCTCGCCGAGTTAATAACAACGTCTTATCCAAAAGATACGCTAGATGTTATCGTTTTTGGAAATGATGCGTGGCCAATTAAAATAAAAGACCTTCCTTACCTAAATGTTGGACCATATCATACGAATACCGTTGCAGGTTTGGAATTAGCAATGGATATTCTCCGAAGGAAACGGAATACCAATAAACAAATTTTCATGATTACCGATGGAAAGCCAAGTTGTCTTCGTTTACCAGACGGTCAATATTACAAAAATAGTAATGGATTGGATGAGTTCATTGTTGAAAAATGTTATAACATGGCTGCACAGGCGCGTAAAATGCATATTCCAATTACTACATTCATGATTGCACAAGATCCTTATTTGCAATCTTTTGTGGAACAATTTACAAAATCAAATAAAGGAAAGGCATTTTACACAGGATTAAAAGGATTAGGAGAAATGATTTTTCATGATTATGAAACAAATAGAAAAAAACGAATTAACTGACAAAATGAATACAACAATCAACACATTAGGTGCTTTGAAAGCATCAGGATACACCTCAAAAAGTATCAAAACAGAACTTCGCGATAATTTGATTACAGCCTTAAAGTCTGGTGCACCAACTTTTCCTGGAATGCATGGTTATGAACATACCGTGATTCCTCAGTTAGAACGAGCCATTCTTTCCAAACACAACATTAATTTACTTGGACTTCGAGGACAGGGAAAAACCCGAATTGCACGATTGATGGTAAACTTATTGGATGAATATATTCCTTTTGTTACTGACAGTGAAATGAATGATGATCCATTTAATCCGATCAGTCGCTTTGCACGAGATATTATTGCAGAAAAGGGTGATGAAACACCCATATCTTGGTTGCACCGTTCAGAACGTTTTTTTGAAAAATTAGCTACTCCCGATGTGACGATTGCAGATTTAATAGGAGATATTGATCCGATTAAGGCTGCAAACTTAAAGTTAAACTATTCAGATGAAAGAGTGCTGCATTTTGGAATGATCCCGCGAGCCAATCGTTGCATTTTTGTTATTAATGAATTACCAGATTTACAAGCCAGAATTCAAGTTGCGCTATTCAATATTTTAGAGGAAGGCGACATTCAAATTCGTGGTTTCAAATTACGTCTCCCGTTAGATCTTCAATTTGTATTTACTGCGAATCCTGAAGACTACACCAATAGAGGAAGTATTGTTACACCGCTGAAAGACCGAATTGGATCTCAAATCTTAACACATTATTCTGCTGATTTAAAAACAGCAAAAACGATTACGAACCAAGAAGCTGAAAAATTGGAAAATCGTCATTGCAAGGTTCATGTTCCCGAACTAGCAAAAGATATCTTGGAACAGGTGGCATTTGAAGCTAGAGAAAGTGAATACATCGATCATAAAAGCGGCGTGAGTGCACGTATGAGCATTACAGCCTTTGAAAATCTGGTCAGCACTGCAGAACGAAGAGCAATCTTGAATAATGAATTCGAAACAACTGTGCGTTTCAGTGATTTGATCGGTATGATTCCTTCAATAACAGGGAAAGTAGAACTTGTATACGAAGGCGAACAGGAAGGATCATCTTTTGTTGCAAACCATTTAATTGGTGAAGCGACTAAAACGCTTTTCCTGAAGTACTTTCCAAAAATCGAAAAGCTAAAAAAACAAGATCAAGAGACACCTTACGACGCAGTTTTAAATTGGTTTTTTGAAGCTGATGCACTTGAATTATCTGATGAAGCAAGTGAAGAATCCTACCAAAGAACCTTGAATGCAATCGAACCATTGAAGAAGCTGATAATGAAATACCAACCGAATGTTACACCAATCGATACTCCATTTCTAATGGAATTTGTAATATGGGCATTAGTTGAACTGAAACAGCTATCTAAGCGCAGAACAGCAGATGGAATATCATTTAACGACGTTTACGATAATTTAATAAAAGGCCTGTAAAAATCTTTTCAATCGAAATTAAGATTTGAACTGATAATTTGATAGTTAATTTGATCTTTTTAAGTTGATTAAAAATTAGATTCCATTCAACATTTTACGATTAAACAGATTATTTACACAGTTATGACTTTCCTTGGGTACTTCTATCTCTTTTTCTTGGGTTTTCCATACTTTTCTTGCATGGCTTTTTTATGATTATAACGAACGTTTACCTTTTTATTTTTCGCTTTTTTCTCATGAAATGAATCTCCTTTATTGTCACTTTGTGGTAACTTTAGGATTTTCCCAGGAATAACAATTTTTGGTTTCTCGAATTCTAATAGTTCGTCTGTAAATGCGATTTCTGCAGTAAGTTCCGTGAACAAAAGCTGCTGCCGCATAAGTTCTTGAATGGCTTGAAATGCAGGTTTGTCTTTTTCCGAAACAAAGGTGATCGCAATACCATTTTTATCTGCTCTACCTGTTCGCCCAATCCGGTGAATATAGTTTTCGGGACTATCTGGAAGATCAAAATTGATTACATGTGAAACGTCCGTCACATCGATTCCTCGTGCTATTAAATCCGTGGCAATTAAAACTCTAATTGCACCTTTTTGAAAATTCTGCACGGTATCAAATCGAAAATTCTGTGATTTATTAGAGTGAATAATACCTAAAATATCCTTAAAACTTGATTCAATTTCTTCAAATAATATATCCGCTAAAGCGCGTGAAGAAACGAAAACTAAAATTTTTGAGCTATCGTCTGTCTGTTGAATTAGATGACGCAATACAGCAACTTTAGAAAGGAAATTCGGGACTTGAAAAGCAAGTTGATCAATTTTTTCTATTGGAGACCCAGCTCTTGCAGCTTCAACTCGGACAGGCGATATCATAAAGTCTTCTAAAAACAATGAGACCTCATCTGAAAGTGTTGCAGAAAAAACCAAATGCTGTCTTTTGGATGGTAAAAATTCTACTAACCGTGATAGTTGTGTTCTGAATCCTAAACTAAGTGTTTCATCCACTTCATCAATTACTACTTTTTTGACATGTTTTAATTGCAATGAACCACTTGCTGCTAAATCTAAAATACGTCCCGGTGTTCCTACTAGGATATCCAATCCTTGCAAAACCATAGAGGCCTGCGTATTTATATTGGCACCACCATAAACGCCACCAACAACAACGTTCATATATTTAGATAACTTCTCTGCTTCACTTACTACCTGTGTGACCAATTCCCGAGTTGGCACGATTATCAAAATTTGAGGATGAGGCTCTGTCGAAAATTTCCACATACATAAACAAGGTAGCAAATAAGCCAATGTCTTACCTGTTCCTGTTTGCGCAATTCCAATGGTATCTTTCCCTGACATCATTACGTTGAAACCAACTGCCTGAATGGTTGTTGGTAATTGGTATCCCAAATCATCCAAAGCATTCAAAAGTGGTTTCTTTAAATTTAAATCGCGAAATGTCATAGAAATAATTTAATGCAAAGCTAATTAGAGAATGTTGATTAGCTTGTATTTATTTTAATTGAAAAAGACCAGTAATTTACTGGTCTTTATTCTTGTGACCCCGGCAGGATTCTAACCTGCAACCCTCAGAGCCGAAATCTGATGCGCTATACAGTTGCGCCACGGAGCCGTTGTTGGGTGCAAATTTAATAAAACTATTTTGTTCTACTCTTTTTTGATATTGGGAATTATTAAATTCATATGACCTATTTGGCATTTAAAATAAAATCAGTAATTTTGCACCCTTATTTTATTAATTAAATTATTAACATTATGAATTCTTACGAAACTGTTTTCATTTTAACTCCCGTTTTGTCTGATGATCAGGCAAAGGAAGCAGTACAGAAATTCGAAAGCGAGATGAAAGGCTTTGGAGCCAAAATCAAGCATTCCGAAAACTGGGGTTTGCGCAAGTTGGCCTACCCAATCCAAAAAAAATCAACTGGTTTCTACTTTCTTGTAGAGTTTGAAGCAGATGGTACTGTTGTCGCTGATTACGAACTAATGATGAAGCGCGACGAGCGAGTGCTACGTTTTTTAACTGTAAAAATGGACACCGACCATCTAGCTTATTCTGAGAAAAGAAGAGCAAAATCAGGTGCTACTGCGTAATTAAAAGTATTAACCCTTTAAAAAATTAAGAAATGTCAAACGATATTCGTTACCTTACCCCGATTAATATTGATATTAAAAAGGATAAATATTGTCGCTTTAAAAAGAGCGGTATTAAGTTCATCGACTACAAGGATCCTAATTTCTTATTGAAATTGGTAAATGAGCAAGGAAAAATTCTTCCTCGTCGAATCACAGGTACTTCTGCAAAATACCAAAAACGAGTAAATAAAGCAATTAAACGTGCTCGTCACCTTGCAATTTTACCATACGTTGGTGATATGTTGAAATAATCCAATTGTTGAACTTAAAAGATTAGAAATCATGGAAGTAATTTTAAAGAAAAATGTAGACAAATTGGGTTATGCTAACGAAATCGTTAATGTAAAGCCTGGATATGGTCGTAATTTTTTAATCCCACAAGGATATGCTGTTTTAGCTACAGCAAGTGCGAAAAAAGCACATGAAGAAATGATGCGTCAGAAATCGCACAAAGAAGCAAAAATGTTGGCAGAAGCTCAAGAGTTAGCTGCTAAAATTGCTGATGTTTCTGTTTCAATCGCCACAAAAGCTGGTGAAAATGGAAAAATATTTGGTTCTGTAAACACCGTTCAGTTAGCTGAAGCACTTCGCAAAGTTGGTTACGATATCGACCGTAAATCATTGAAGATCAAAGATGAACCGATTAAAGATCTTGGAACTTATGAAGCTGAGGCGAATTTGTATAAAGGCGTTAAGCAATCTTTCAAGTTTGAGGTTGTAAGCGAATAAATTAATTCTCAATAAACAGAAATCCTGGCAATCAACCGAATGTCAGGATTTTTATTTTAATATTGTTCCAAAAAATAAATTTATGATTGATTTGCGAAGTGACACAGTTACTAAACCAAGTGCAGAAATGTTGGACATGATGATAAAAGCATCAGTCGGAGACGATGTTTTTGGAGAAGATCCAACTGTAAATGAACTTGAAAAACACGCAGCAGATCTATTTGGTAAAGAAGCTGCTTTATATTGTTCATCTGGAACACAAACTAATCAAATCGCAATCAATGTGCATGTTAAACCTGGAGGCGAGGTAATTTGCCACAAGGAAAGTCATGTTTACAAATATGAAGGTGGAGGAATTGCGAGAAATTCTGGAGCTTCTGTGCGTTTATTAGATGGAAATCGAGGTAGAATTTCAGCAGATGATGTAAAAAACTGGATTAATCCAGAAAACGATGTTCACTTTCCATTAACGCAGCTAGTTTCTATTGAGGATACAGCAAATCGGGGCGGTGGTGCAATTTATGATTTTGAAGAAATCAAAAAATTGCGAAACCTTTGTAATGAATTGAACATTCCACTCCATTTGGATGGAGCACGCGTTTTTAATGCCTTAATTGAAAACGGTATCGACTTTAAAACCTACGGTAGTCAATTCGACTCAATTTCGATTTGTCTTTCAAAGGGATTGGGTGCACCAATCGGATCGTTGCTTCTAGGAGACAAAGATTTCATCAAAAAAGCCCACCGGGTTCGAAAAGTTTTTGGAGGAGGTATGAGGCAAGCGGGAATAATTGCCGCAGGTGGACTTTACGCCTTGAAAAACAATATTAAACGGCTAAGTGAAGATCATGAAAATGCTAAAAATCTTGAAAAAAAACTAATTTCTTGCGATTGGGTAGAATCGGTCATTCCTGTTGAAACAAACATCGTTGTAACAATCCTTAAGGATGCCAATAAACGCGATGAGATCATTGAAAAATTAAAAACGAAGAATATTTTGACTATGCCCTTTGGTCCTGGTATGTTGCGTATGGTTACTCATCTCGATATAAGCAAAAATGACATAGAACAAATCTGTGATGCTCTGAAAACTTCATTTTAACAATTAAACATGTAACCTTTTGCATGATTTTAGCTATAATGAATTGGCTAAATTATTTATATGTTCAAGTTTATTCGAGCATTTTTACTTTTACTTGTTTTCATTTCATCCTTCAATATTCATTCTCAAGAAAATGACCCATGCGTTTCGAGTGATAAAAAACTTTTGAAATTATTGGGGACAGCTATGTCCGAGGAGAATTTTGACGATAAAACGCAGAAATTTGCCCAGGCAATACAAAAGTATCCGGAGAATGCCGAGACATATTTTTTATATGCCCGATTGTGCGAACAAGAAGCAGCTCGTTTGGCAAAAGATGTCAAAACAAGAAATCAAGGAGAGGCAATACAGAAAAAAGCGCTTTATTTCTATCAAGCGACAATTAAGAAATGTCCCAATTTTCATGCAGATTGTTATTACAACATTGGAATTGAATTG
>JACCDP011127313.1_pt1 | contig 12905 bp, 10 predicted proteins | sample 7445841 | NCBI WGS metagenome assembly JACCDP01 (sample SAMN15323441, study PRJNA562643) | freshwater metagenome | isolation source: river surface water | place: USA:Blue River Watershed | collected 2017-08-17
CTTCGACTTCAAAGAAAATGGAATTTTCGTCTCGTTGGATGTAACCAAGAGTTTCAAGGTCTACCAATTCATGATACTGATTGTTCGTGTAAGCGTCCTTGACCATGACGTTCAAAACAGCTCCTAAAACGGTATGGATGTTGCCCAGGTAACACGTATAATTTATTTTTATAATAATAATTTTAAAATAATTTGCTAACCTTGCTTCAGCGATTCAAATCGATGCAGAATTTCATCTGGAATTAGTGTGTCCAGACACTATCAGCAAATGGGAACAGATGAGCCTTGATACGCACCTACAAGCTAGCACATTGGTCGGCTTCGTCGACAAATTCCGCGGCGCCAGTAATTTTTTAACTGACCGGACAATCCCTACACAAGCCACTCGGAATTTCATCTGCCGCACCAAATCTAAAAAAGAATCCTTGCCGTCCCGTTTTATTTCGGACGTTGCCCGTCTTTTGTTTAAGGGAGAAATCAAGAACACGCAAATCTCAGAAGCTACTCACGTCGTTGTTGGCGTCATCTACGGAGCCGAAGCTTATTGCGTTCTAGCACAAGACCTCAATGAAAGAGACCAAGACGACAGAGAAGACGCCGAAAAGAAATTATTCAACATTACTGCCAAAATGAAAACATCGCTAGAAATTAACCAAGACGTGTCAGACTTCAAGGAACAATTCGATAACGAAGAAAAACAGCTCAGTCGCTTAATCAAATGTTGTGTGTATAGTGATCTGCGTGTTCAACCCGTTCGTGAATGTAAAGTTCTTGATGCTTACAAACATTGCTATAAGCTCGTAGAAGAAATCCAGAAGACGGATGGGAAAAACAAGGCTGTGGTGTTGGCCGTTTTGCTCTGCCCTTTGGAAAATTGCAAAATTGATCAAGTTGAGAGATTGTTTCGCAACGTCGATAGTGCTTTAATAACTCGCTGTTGTTACATCTGGGAACAGCTGGAGAATGCCTGCGCCTTGGCGGAGGACATTCGTACTTCCAGCAAAATTACGAATCGCGCTTCTCTACGCCAGTTCGAAGAAACTATTTTAAAATATCAACAGCTCCTGAAGGCCAGCTGGAAGACGGGTATTGGAAAGGCACGTCAGAATATGGTTCATGAAAAAGAAGTGGAAAGAGTCATAAAAATTGCCGAGGCTCATCCTTTATTCAGAAATTCTCGACTGGAGCGATGGCTTTGTTACAAGAAAGCTGAGGTACAAGTGGCTGGAAAGATGTCCAACTTGAAAGGAATCAGTTTGGTCAGCCAAAACCAACTGAAGAAAGAGTTGGGCGACTCTTTTGACAAAAAATACGCTCTGGTACTTAGTATTCCGCCACTGGACGAACGAACCAATGAAATCCTCTTTCAGATGGCAGAATACGTGAATAATTACGCGAGTAGCCACTACGAATCAGTGGCCAGTGAAGATCTACATGAGGAGAATAACAGTGATGAAGAAAGCAGACTTCCTTGGCACATGGTCCAGCATAAACGGAAGCAAGTGCTGGCTAAGATCCGTGAGCTAGTCGACCATGTGGAGAAGAATAAGCATTTAATAGATCAAGTCCGGTTCTTCATCACACCCCGTGAAAATGGTAAAGGATATTGGTGTCGTTACTCCGTCTACGAAGCTGAAATTCTAATAAAGGACAGCCTGGCTAAACTACCCATGCCACCCACTAACATACGGATTCACTCCGCCCACAAGGCGGCCAAGAAATCCATTCGTGTTGAGTGGGACTACTGTGATTTGGGGTATCCTTGTTGTTTTTTAGTCGAGTATCGAAAAAAGCACAGTTCGGAATCTTGGACGGAACAGAAGACGATGAAGCCGGGCATACATGAGATCCCCGTCAGCTTGAGAACCGAATCAGTGTTTGAACTTCGTGTGACGGCGGATACTTGTATCGGCCGTAGTGAGTTCAGTGATGTTATCGACATCGATAGCCACAATCTCAAGCCGAATCCAAAACAAATGTCAACAGAAGAGCAAAGCGTTGCTATTGTGTACGAATCCGCGTCTATCAGCCAACAATCCAGCGAAATCCAACTGGAAATTGAACGGAATCACGACTTGTGGAATTGGATTGTGAAGGAAAGTGGAGTTTTAGCGAACATGTCCTCCCTTTCTCCATTAGAAGTTGCTCTGCGTCAGTTCTGCACTTTGTTGGAGCCACTCGGAAACCAGATCGACCAATTGTACACCAATCAGCAAGTCTTAGAAGATATCAAGCGTATTTCTAATTTACTGGATGATGTGACGGACTGGCTCGTTCATCGACGCAGAGAAGTTGAAAAAATATCTTCGCTGCTTAATTGTAGTCACTTATCAGTGTTTGACCTGGCAGAAATCGAAGCTAGAAAACCGTTAGCTTTCGAGAAATATGCCAAAATCTTCATTCTGAAAGTGAATTACATTCAAGATCCGTTGATTGACCGCATCTGTAAACTTAGCCGTCATCCAGAACCGCCATTCAAGCTTCCCGTCTTCCCGTTCATCACTTATGAAGAGAAGCGGTTGGAATTTATAGCCAAGACACTCTACACTTTTTCTGCCATCGAGTCTATTGCTAGCCGTTTGGACTCCAATCAGAAAGATACAACCTACCAAATTGGTTTGACTCCGGTCTCTTCATCACCGAACGATGGTACAATTACGACTATGAACTACTCAAGGAGGGCTGAAGATACTAAACCCACTGTCAAAACACTGCGAAGGACCAATAGTGTCAGCTCGATCCGGATAAATTCACCAAAGGTCGTTCAATCCCGTCTGCTACTGGAACTGTCACTGAAAGACATCCGGCCGGAATTGGAGGCTTGTTTTGTCGATATCGAAAACATGGAACTGTTCCGGAGAGCGATCGTTAAGACCACCCGTAACTGCTCTGTTCAAAAATCTGAAATGCGATTTGTGAAAGTGGATTGCGCTGACGGAATCGTTGCGTACAACTGCTGTCGGTGTGAAAAAACCTGCAAAGAGCCAGTAAAAATCAAAAACATGAACTTGGACAAATTTAGTGACGGAGAAAAACTGTGCACCAGGAAATTTTGTCGATGCCCGGAAAAGGACCATGTATTTCAACAGTTTGAATGGCGTCACCAGGCTGTCAAGATCACAACGACTCTGGCGGACATGAAGAAAGAATTTGAAACGAATCGCCTACTGACGACGACTGAAGACTTACTGGCTTATTGTGCGGAAGAACTGGAAAAAATAAAAGTCAAAGTGCTTAATTTACTGGAACAAGTGAGTGCCCTTTCTCCGGAATCGACAGCTTCGGTTTATTATCTCATCCAACTCTTAAAGAGTGAAGTTATCCGTAAACAACAGCCCGATTACCTTGTGCGTTGGGTCACATTAAGTAATTTACAGGCCGGTGATTCGTCTAAGATTAAAGCAATAAGAAGTGGATCTTGCGGATCGAGACGACCTTTATTAAAATGTTACAGCTCTTTTGATGAGGCAGTCCCAGGTTCATCCAAGACAAGATCCAGGGCGGAATGAATGTAGTCAGTCATCATCCACATCATTGTATTTTGTTTTGTTTAATATGCTATATTACCTAGTAACTATGTCCGTGGTAATTTTTGTGTATTGTTTCGTTTCTTGTTCAGTTTATTTTCTATATAATGTAGGCCATTCGGTTGAAACCAGAAATGGTTGAAACAATATACATCCCAAATTTACCTTGCATAAATTGAAATTACTTTGGGGATTTTCAGTCAGCAGCTTTGGAATGAGATGAGTTTGGAAACCGATACCGTATTAGTCAACCTAATTGCATTAATAGCAGATGTCAAGAAGCGAATGGATCAAAAGTCCATTGTTCATGTAAACAATATATACTTAATGTTGTTCTGCCGAATCAGTTGAATGACCACAATGTAAATAACTATTACTTCATCGTGAGCTACCGAGGCTTTGCAATTCGCAACGATGATTATGAATATTGCCTTTGACTATATCTGAACGGTGAACGAAGCGCATGCCACTTCGCCGACTGGATTTACCGAATAACGGATATACAGGAAATCAGTCCCTTAAATTGATAGTTTACATACTGGTATTAGCTTAAGCAAGAGTGACGTGAAAGGCTGTTGGCCTCAATGCCAGCTGTTAAGGTCTATGTACTCACATTAGACGAGGTATACTAATCTTTTCATAAGAAAAGGCTGCTTTTGTAACCCACTTTGGACTATCATGGGACACGGGATGGGATGGCAATCAACCTGTAATACTATTAGCGCTATTAGTTAGAGATTAACTTAAAAATAAAAGCATTTTATTATTGGAGGCAAGACAGTGTTTCGTCGTAATTTGCATTGATACACTTTATTGGGCACGAAACGGAGATCTCTTTTTACTTTTGCACCGTATCCGTCCGTTATGATACATTATCCATGACCTCTTTTACAATTTTGTTCCGCATTGTTTTTCGGCGGCAGTTTCTTCAGGGCTGAATGCAGCGTTCACGTTACCATCAATGTTTTCCACATCTTCCGCCCTTGCTTCATCAGTCGCCTTGGTTGCGTTACCATCCGTTTCTTCGGATCCTTTGTTTTTGCCTGATTTCAAGTAAGGAAGAAGTAGGAGAACTATTAAGTTCCCTCATTCTGTAATGCTGACGTTGTAAACGGCTTTACTTGGTGCTGCAGACGAGAAAATCCATTGTTCCAAATTTATGAATGAGGCCTCGACAAAAATCGATACCAAGAAAGCTAGCCCGAACACTGTGACCATAATGCCGAAGAATTCCGTCAGTTGACCGATGAACGTATAATAGATCATTCTACGGTTGAGGGAGTAATAAATGTTCAGGTAATCGTAATGTATTAGGTACACGCAATAAGTTAATCGGCTCAGTGGCAGAAATCCTCTCCAAGATAAGAGTCGATCAACGAAACCTGATTTGATTCGGTAATGTAATAGGCAAATGTAAGTAGGAGTACGATATTATTTACAATGTGTAAAGTGATTTGATTACATACCACCATAGCCGTGGATGCAAGCCACAATAACCCACGCAAGAACCAAGGCCCACGCAGCTCGATGTAGGGGCCCGTACATCAATTTGACAACCCAGTCAATTGTGGGTACCATTGTTTCATCAAGATACGGAGTCAAGCCGTAGATTATGGAGATTCCAATTGCGGCTGATAGCGCCCACAACAAGACGACAGCCCACTAAGCATGGTAAATTAGAATGGAAACTTTATGAAGAGTTATCTTTCAGATGATTACCTGAGGCACATGCAATTTGGATTGTTTAATCCGATGCAAATACCAGCCTGTCCACATGCCAACGAAGTAAGGTGGCGCTCGAATCCACGGTTTGAAATAATAGTTATCCATATAACTTGTAGTGACACGCATCATCTCGTTCCTGGTATAATTAAACAAAAATTGTTTTTTGTCTTTAAATTAATTAGACCCTTATATTGAAGGTTTAGTACTTACATTCTGGTGGGCATTAAGGAAGGAGGGAAACTAAAAATTGCATACACCGCAAAATTTGCGGCCAGAGCTGCTAGCGTGAAAACGACTAGAAGGGCAAGGCCGGCTTTTTTCCAGCGCCATAGCGGGTAGATGAAGAGCGGCGCAATTAGGAAAAGTTGCATATCCACGGCCAAGTACCAAGTTTCTCCCATACACTAAATGCATATACATCAATGATTGTAAACGAATTTTTACATTAATATTGATGTGGTTGTACCTGAACATTAAAGTCTGACGGAAAGAGATTGTTGACTAATGGGATTAGACAAAAATTTACATCAGTATAAAGGATCTAGAATTAATTTTTGTAATGTCACGGCTCACTGTAAAGAAATTGTTTCCACCAGGTAATACGACATCCTTCAGATGCCACGACGACATTGTACCAATTAGGGCCCGTACCAAGATAGATCATCAAAGTGGCAATGTATCCCAAAATGATCGCATAAACTGGAGTCAATCTATCCACAAACATTTAAGAAAACCGAATACATCACAACTTTTCTGTTTTTGTTAACAAAATATTCGTACATTAATACCTAAGGTATCGATGAAGATAAAGCAGTCCGAGGTTGAATTTGCCAGAATTGCGATCCAGTTCACGAAGAAGAAGGTAAGAAATGAGTAGGCCACTCATTAGGAAGAAAGAGTCGACCGAAACTGTAGCATTGATGATAGTCTCCATTTGCCAGCTCATTGCTTGCTGAAATAGACAAGCAAAAGATTTTAAATTGAACGAAACACTGCTGAGCAAAAGGTAATACCCTTCGGGGGCTGAGAAGGAGAAATCGTATCAATTTTACCTGCGCAACCATTTTTGGGTTGGCGACATTACTTGTCGCACTTTTCAACCATGTATGCCCTAGCACGACCCAACAAGTAGAGAGAAAACGGATTCCATGAAGACACGACAAATTGTCCGAGCCAGTGGCTGCCGGTGTCAACGATAACAATTTACGCCCGTTGCTAAGCGCTGAAAAACAGTGCAAAGCGGTCACGAACGAGTTGTCCGTCTTGGAGACAAACTCGATGCCTCGAAACATTCGCCAAGCATCGTGCACCGTCGCCAAAAGAACTCCAAATCCAATAAAACTCAGCGTCACTCTGTTTCCAAAATCAGCACCATGAAAAATCAGAAAACATGTTTTAATTTCTGAAAATAACGTCATACATGACAGCGATGTCGGCACCGTCGAACGAAGGATGTGGATCTTGGTCGTCTTGCGTGAAGCAATAACTTTCATCAGTTATGATGACAATAGACTGATTAGCAATGACGTAACTTCCAATAAGTTGAGCTACGGATTGGCCTAGATCGGAAGCACTGCACGAAGACGGAAGACAAAGGCTGAAGCTCGGCAACATATAGTTCAAAGCATCGGCGCCTGAAGTTTTGGGTTCCACTCGATCGGTACTCAGCGAAGGCCCGAACAGCCGACGTAACAAGTAATCTAATATCGGTGACAGTCTATTCTCATCCGTCGAGTCATCACTGATGATATCCGAGTGTTCAACAGGTGTCGGTTTCAAGTAGACGCTGCAATACTGGCCTCGGAATCGTCCTGGTGCTCGAATAGCCAAGCACTCGTCGAACAGTCCTTCAGCATGGAAGTTACCGGACCCAATGATTCCAGCCGGAAATTGAGCTGACGATTCCATCACTGGTTTTCATTCAAAATTGCAAATACGCATATTATATTATTTTTGTACTCCATTTAAGCTGGTTCATAAGAGAACACGAGGTTAATAAAGATCGAACAGCTAAAAGTTAATTTTCCATAGGCCTAATATCCGCGATACGTTAACTATATACCTGCACTAATACTTGTTGTACAAATGACTATGTCTCATTGCGAAGGTGATATTGACGTTCGTTAGAAAGTTAAACATAGAATATGAAGATAAACCCTTACTTTGAAGAGCCCAATTGCTTCTGTTGAAAAAAAGACTTTCGATGTAGAAAATGCTATCTTCGATGCACTGCTGGCTTACATTGACACCCGCTGACACAGCCTTCAAGTAAGGCGACAATTTCAGGTCACGAATTAATCCCAACAATTGTCCTGAAACGTCCGCGATTACTCCAATATTTTCCGTTTTGTTCACTAAGAGATCTTCAAACTTCGACCATGACTGGTGCTGCATCCATTTAAAAGCAAGGCGTTCTACACCTAACATTTGACCGTTACACATTACGGAAAGGAAGGAAGCGATGACCAGGGTTAATAAACACCAACGCACCGAATCATCAATCGTTGCTGTGGACATTTCTGAAACGGGTGCGACCACTTGACTGAACTCCTGTTCGTCTTCTGCATCTGTTTTTAGTAGATACCATTTTATACTTCCACTAAAAGATGAGATAGAGGGGGGAATAGCAGGAACGGACTCTTGGACTCTTCTTTTATGAACATAAGTTATCGCTTCCTCCTCTTCGCCCCCCCCCCCTCCACTAAAACTTATTAGTTATGTAAAGATTTGTCGTGTTTACTTAACCATCCTGTGTCTTATTTTAACATTTAAATTATGGCTTGTAAATCATGCCCCACTTTTGTCACGTGCCTTGGTGTATTACGCAACTTGGCGAAGAGGAATAACCAGAGAGGACGCAACAGTAGGATATTTCTCTGTTTACAGGTTGTTGACCATCAGTTGACCTTAGAACTTTTAACTTCCGTAGGCCGGAGATTGTTCTTTTTATAGTAGACTAAAGCTATATGATAACGATGATTAGACCGTACACATACACACAACAAAATAATTAAGGGAATAAATAAATGCTTTGGAATTGGAAGTACAAAAAAATATTGATAATTTAAAATTTATATATAGTTGAAGAACTCGCTGAGGGAGAGGACGTGACTCGGCAAAAACCTGGAGTTATCTTATGTTTACTGTGTTTACTTGGACAAGTCCTGGACAAGCCACTGGTGGATTGTTTACTCAGATCAGGCGATATGGATATAGAGCAAAATCTCTGGTGCTCTGGGATTGCTTCCTCCCTACTGGGTACTGATGCATGACTGTTACTGTCTTCGGATTACTGATGAGGAAGCTCAGTGTCTCAATGATAGACCAAAACTGTATTCCCAATTCGCTTTTCCTATCAACTAATTAAATTTTCAAGTAAATACTCATGCATCACACGGCCATCTATTGATAAGAGGGCTTTTTACAGATTTGCATCGTTCGACTTCCGTCCAATACAGTAGCACACAAGATCATTTTCTAAATCATTGGAAACCAATATTTTATTGAATGGATGAATACAAACGTAGATTCAAAATCATTGATTTTTCGCTTGTCTTTTATTATCAATATTCAAGCAAACGACTAAAGTCTATAGAAACTTTATAACTGAACCATATTCCCCCATAACACCATTGTGCACAAGCAAAACCACAGGGTGTTTCAAAGAAGCACAAAGCTTTGTCCCGGTATCATTTACATACTTCTGATTATTTCACGGCGGGATAGAAAGCTGGCATGGAGGAGACTGTACACGGCAAGATAGGACTCTACTGTCTTCCTCTTCATCTTCCGACGCGTCATTCATGCCATTTCTTCGTAAACACTTTGGATACATTAATCTTATTTAGAAACATAGAAAACAGTAGAAATATACCTTAAGAAAAAACATTTGTAATTATACGACAGTTTTTCCTGACGAACTTTATGAGATCCTCTATTGCAATAATGAGAGCCATAAGGCCCTCCAGCCCTCCCCCAACATCCGGCCCCTTTTGAGTTGGGACTTTTTTTTTTTTTATAAAGAACGCTGCCGGGAAAAGGCTTGCATGTAGCTTGCATGACGACATGATGAAAGACGAGTTGCGAACTTAATATGACGAGGATGTGATAAAAGATGACTGAAATAGCGATGCGTTACGGCCAACCAGGGCAACCCCTAGGGAGTTGGGACTAATGGGCTTGCTTGCTTTTGTGTACAACGTACACTCTCGTTACGAAAAAAACTATCCTTCGTAGGAATAGACTGAAAAGTACTTGATCGATGAAGTCCAACTCTCACTCATCTTACAAATAAAAATATATGCCATGAACTTGAATTCGTCTAAACTTATTTACGGTAGTGGTTTTGAAGAAAAAAAGTTCGAAGACGGCCAGACACGAACTCGGCACGAGAAATCAACTAGGTCTTTGCCCTTATTATTTCTATAATAGTCCTTCGATACACGCTTTACTTGCATGCTATTGATGCCGTAGTAGACTAGTAGTCTTGACATACTGTAAGTACGCTGACTAATGAGTGCTTAATAGTAGGCAATGATTATAGTTGATTACAGCAATTTATCAGAGTGAAAGGCCGATTGAGCGTTTAGAAATATCCTATTCTTAGATATGCTAATTTCAGCTAGTTACTCTCAAGGCCAATGCCCAACAGCTATAATAACGTCACCCTGTCGTCAGTTAATTCGCTTGACGAGTCGAATCGACGTTCGTCTTTTTGTGTCAGTCTAATTTAGAAATTCGAACAACCAAGTCATTTTCTCTTTTCGCTCTCCAAGTTTCATCATCAGGTTACTGCGTTCAAGTTTTTCTTTCAGCAACATCTCAAGGATGAAACGTGGTGCTGATATCAGAAATCGGTATTCAAATCAAGGAAATAACCGTGGTAATGGAAGAGGATATCATCAACAACCTAGGTGTGTGCGACTGTGCGCTTTGTGTGTTTACCGCATTTCAGTTTTTTAACAGAGATGAAAATATAATTTTTCTTCTCTGTCTTTTTATGTGTAATTTTAAATCACTTTTTTCAATTTGAAATTTGTTCCGGATTAAGCTGTTGTACATTTATTGACTCGATCATCTATCTAGCAGTAAAGACGAAGTGTATTATTATGTTGGTAGTATTCGACTAGCGAATGAGGATATGCAAATTGCCTTGAAATAGACTCGTTAATAGCTGAGTGTATAGGCTCCTGTGATATGTTGGATATATGAATCTTATCGAAACTCGAAACTTTTTGGCTACGTCATCACGTTTTTTTTCCAGTTGCGTAGCCTTGAAAGTTATGTTCTCGAGTTTTGTTCTTAACTTCTCGATCTGTATGTTACTAGCTGGTCTGGCCAATTCGTCCGAATCGATCCTGATGCAAAGTTCTTAGACGACGAACATGTTGAAGGGATACATGTTCTGACCGATTTCGACCTGGCCCGTGAGATTCAAGTTCGCTTGGGCAAATTTTCAAATGGACCAACGGATTTCTTCCCGGCCATGTGGCCCGTCACTCTCTCTTCGAAGAATATCGAATTTCTAGCCACAAAACCCTACGTCTTGGCTCCCAAGCCTAAAGGGCCGCGCTTCCTTCTCTACGTCGACGCATGTGGTCAAATCTTTTTGGAGAATATGACGCAAAACATTTTCTGTGTAGATGAAGATCATGCTGTCAAAATGGCCTCTTTCGGCGGTCGTCCGATCAACGACACGATCCTCGATGGCATCTTAACTCGAGAAAAGTTAAACAGTGACGATTGTTGTGCTGACAGTGACTTGGAGGCGGCCGGCAAATTGACGTTTGTCATTCAGGACGCAATTCGCTGCAACGGAGAAAATCTTACAAGCTTGAACATTTTCCAGCGGATTGCTTTTGTTGAAGTATACAGTACACTGTAGTCGATTGGTGTCGTTAAATATGACAATTTAATAAATTTCAATTCATAGGAAGAGATCATGAAGCCACGGCGGGACCTTTCCAATAATCGTGCAGTATCAAAGGAAAATGAAGCTTTCAATTTAGACATCGTCGAGATTAAAGATGCTTATCAAGGCGAAGAATACCTGTCGAAAGAATTTGATTATCGGTTCAAGTACAAATTACGATCGGTAGTCTTCTACCCGAAACATAAGGTAAAAATCAATTTTAATTACAGTGTACTTTCATCTTTAGAATTTAGTGATCATTAGATTTTAATTTAGGGTTACGTTTGTGGTACGTGTCAAGACATCTTCCAGTGGGCAGAAAACGACATTCAAGAATGCAGTTTTCGTCTATTAATTCCCAAAGGATCGAAAGAGTAAATTAATTAATTTTGGGTTATTCCCTTTTCTTAGTTAATAAGTTTGTTAAATTATGCAACAGGGAAAAAGAAGCTGAGCTTCATGTGGTTGGTCCTTATCGGAAGGAAATCAAATTTGACACGATCACGCCTACTGAAGAGCTTCTTCAATTGGACAGAGAGATCATTGATTGTCGGTATGTCGACCACCATTGGATTTTCATGAAAGTGCGTAAGGATCGCAAACATCCCAATGGCAGACGTTCTGTTCTTGGTAATACTGGCCATTACATTCATTATTAAATATATATTTTACAAGATGCAGATAGGCTACTGTAGTTGTGAGTATGTCGATTTGGACGAATTAACTTAAATTTGTAACTGATTTCTAGACAAAATGGATGTATTGGATCATCAAGTGACTCGTAATCATCTTCTTACCACTTTGGAAAAATCTCGCGGAATCGATTAAAAAGCTGTTTGGTTCTTGTTACATAATATTGCAATGCTATTTACAGTTTCCTTATCTTCGTTCTTCGCACAGAGCTCTTGAGTGCAGCTTGTTTCCATGTTCCTAATATAATCAAGACAAAACAGAAAATCTAGAAATACAAAGACCGTAATGTTTGTAATATAGTTGTAAGTTTGTAAAAATAATTTTAAAGAGAAACATAGGAGATCGTGTTTGGGTGTAGTGAAAAAAGTAAATAGCTCAAAGACTAATCTCTCATTAGAATATTATGGTGGCATTTGTGAAAAAAAAAGCGAACCATACGTTCAAACCTCGAGAGAGAAAAGGGAAAACAATTTTTTAAACCTGGGCAGCTACCATATTTCGGCTTTTCTAAAAACTGTTGGAGAATTATTTTTCTATGAATGGCAATACAATGTATTAGTGAGAGAAAATATTGTTCACGTGACATGTTGGAACATTGCAAAGGGTGGCCCAAAAAGAAACCTTTATGTGCGTATTAGCACGTAGGTAGTTTAATCGGTAAGTCGGGCGGCAGGCAGATAGTCGATACATTTTGGGGGAAATCAAGCAACCGGCGATAAATAGGGCAAGCGGAAGTATAAGACGGAAGAATAACCTAAGATACTGTCACGGGTATTTTTTTAAACCAAGCCACACAATCACAAGTTGCAGATTTGTCACTAGTTGTAAACACTATTCCGACGCTGCCTCACTCGAAACGAGAGTCAGTCGACGGAATCGCACTCACTATTGGTCACTACACTAAACTAACTAAACCAATAGTGTCCTAAGTGGAAAAAGAACTAAAGCTAAGGTCTACACAGCTACACTCGAAGGAAATCAGAAAGGGACTGCCACCACCAGGAAAAGAGTAAGGAAAGGATCTGGGTAGGCTGGGTTAATTTCCAAGA
>JACCDP010897482.1_pt1 | contig 12904 bp, 27 predicted proteins | sample 7445841 | NCBI WGS metagenome assembly JACCDP01 (sample SAMN15323441, study PRJNA562643) | freshwater metagenome | isolation source: river surface water | place: USA:Blue River Watershed | collected 2017-08-17
AGTATTGCTGTTGAAGGAACTGCTTGGTAGTTGGGTTTGTGAAAGCACAGCCCAAGAAAATACCAACAGCATCGGTCGCAGAATCAGTGGTGGAAACACGGCTCAAAGTACCACCAGTATTCAGGCGCACGACATCACCATAAAATATGGAAGTGCCAGAACCTGAAGCGATGGGAATTTGACGAGTTGCACCAGCGAATACCTGACCACCGATCAAATTGATCGGCTTGAACCCATAAGGTCCGTCTACGGTAGGATAAGCCATTTAGAACTCCTAATTAAGTTTAATTACCTTTTCCAAAGCTAGTCGTAGATTTACGCTCTTTAAAGAGTGGCATCCTTGCATCACTTTGGCGCATTAAATTATTGTCCACGGCTTCAATTTGAGAATCGGACTGCTTAACGTAATAAGCGTTACGCTGTTCAACAATCTCTTGTGGAGCTTTGCAGAGCAATAACCCGCCGATTTCAATGTTGTCGGAGAACCGACTTGTTGAGTCGACTAGCAGTTTTAAATGTGGTTGCTCTTCCAATGGCACTGGCTCCCAACCCTGTCTTAAGCTGGAAGACAGATTGCGTTGGTCGGCTTGTCCATTAATTGAAGTGCGAACCCAGTGGTACTTGTAACCTGGTTGCTTATCTGGCTCGGGCAGAAGTTCGGGTGGCATCCACTGCTTTGGACGCTCCGCTTTCACTCGGTTATCAATTTCTCGTGGTACTCTGTTCGTAGTCATTACTGACCCCCTTTAATCAATTCCTGGGCATATTGCTCAGGCGTTAAACCAAGTTTCTTAGCCAAATTAATCTGCGATGTCTTCAGCTTCACCTTTTTCGAAGATGTGCTTCGGGTCGCAGGTGCGACTACTACGCTCGGTTTCTTCGTCTCCACCTCTACTTCATCGTTAAAGTATTCGGGGAAACGTTTACGCATCGTTGCGTCAATACGTTTGTAATACTCATCAGTCGTGGCGTAAGCCATGCCGTTTTCCTTTACGAGCTTCTCGTGAACTCCTAAAGCCAAACTGGTCATTTCTTCGTCTTGACCGAACCAGGTGTTACTTTCACGCCATTTCTCTGCTTTCGTATCAGGTTGTGGGCGTTGCTGTGCCTGTTGTGGGATTTTTACCTCATTTTCCTCCTCTTGTAAAGTGGCTTGTGTAGGAACAAATCGGTCGGCTTGTTGAACCTTCATTTTTGCTTCGGTTAACTTCTCATTTGCCGCAATGATTCGATCCGTATCGCCAGCCTCATAAGCCTCACGATACTCACGTTTTGCCATCTCTACCTCTTTAAGGGCGGAGTCTTTGTAGGTACTGATTAACTGCTCTTCCCCAGAAGTTAAACGCTTTTTGAGCTGTTTATTCTCTTCTAGGATTCTGCGGGCAAGCTCGACAGCTTCTTGTTGTTCCCGTAGGGCAGCCTCTTTAGCACGGCGTTCATCGTGCATGACCTTTCTAACTTGGCTAATTTTCTTTTTAGCCGCATCCGAATAGTCTTCTAGTTCATCGACTTCTGCCGCTGCTACAAATTCTGGGTCAGAAGGCTTCTTACCCCTATCCTCTGGTGGGGTATCGTCTTCTATTTCAATCTCAAAGCCTTCGTCAGCTTCGACTTTAACTTCGGTTTGTTCCGCTTCGTCAGGGAACTTAAATTCTTCTTTCTCAAAATCAGGCATCGTACCTTCTCCTATTATTTACGTTTAATACCACGGGGATCGTCAACTACACCTTCTACGGAATCGTCATTAATGATCCTGAACTCTCGTCCATGGATAACCAATCGGGTTCCAGCATTGGGTCTTACCAAAATAAAGTCGCCCTGTTTGCACCATGGGCCTGTCGGGAACCGTGTCGGATCCTTATAGCAGTCTGGTCCAAGGTCTACTACGAATAGAACCGTGGTTAGGACTTCTTCATATTGGATGGTTTGGTCTGCTTTAATCAGACCGCTTTCGTACTCCTTTTCAATCTCTGGAATGGCGCATAGGATGCGATATCCAGAAGGTTTAGGGAGTTGACTTGCTTTCTCTTCGGCTGTCATCGTAACTGAGCCGACTACTACGGGTTTATCGGGATTCGTACCGATAAGGATTTCACTCATCCGAGTTCTCCATTCTTTGTTTAAGGTCTAATACGTACTGCCGAGCAGTGAGCAGACCTCGGATCTCACCACACGTTTTTTTATACTCTTCGAAAGATTGGGCATTTCCGTTGCTTACTCCATCTCTGAGTTGCTCAACTTTTTCGTCTATTTGTTGAGCCAATACTTCAAAAGCGTCCATTATTCACCCTTCGTAGGTTTAGACTCCTTGATTAATTTCAGCAGTTCGAGTGCTGATTTTTCCTTAGACTTCCCAATCTCTACGCCGAGTCTTGTTCCGTCTGCTTCTAAGCGGGATTCGAGTTCCTCTCTGTCTTTAGAGATTTTGGCTCCAAGTTTGTTGCCTTCGATCTCTGCCTGAGTCTCGATTCGCTCCTTCTCTAACTCCAACTGTGCTGCTCGTAACTGGGCGTCTACCTGGTCTTTCTGTGCCTTGCGTTGCACTTCTTGACCTTTGATAGCCAGTTCTTGCATTTGCATTTGGATGATAGGATCTTGCGCCTGTTCCATAGCCTTCTGTTGCGCAGCTTGCTGTTGGTTCTGGAGCAATACCTGTTGAGAAGCCTGTGCAACCAAACGGGAGATCTGGACTTCGTATTCCTCTGGAAGCTCTTCGTCTGGTTTTGGTAGGGGTGCGCCCAACTGTTGTTCGACCATGAGTCGGTACTTGAACCCATAATGTTCAGCAATATGGGCTTGAAGGGCAGCGGTAATCTGGTTTGCCATCGGGTTTTGACCGATCATTTGAGCAGTTAATGGGTCATTTAAGAACGCCATATGTGCTGTAATGTGGGCATCTTGGTCCTGATAAATGAATGCTTTTAGTGGTTTTCCAGCTAAAGAATCCATGTTTTCGGTGATCGGATCTTTTGGTTTCTGATCGTCCTGTAGTGGGACTAGCTTCTGGGCGTTCTTAATTCCCAGAACATCTAACATCTGGCGGTGCAGTTGTGGCAGATCATAGATCTGTGGGGCGCCTTGGGCTAATTGGAGGACTGCCTGATACTGCACAATCTTCTGTGCCATGGTTGCAGCGTTAGGATCAGACACTGGAATGACGTCTACTCGGTCATAGTCCGACTTCTTAGCTCTTGGGCTACCTTCTTCTGGCTCATAGTTGTATTCATCAGGGGTGTAATCACGGATGATGTCCCGCAATAAACAGAGTTCTTGTTTGAACGAGTAGTGAATACGGGCTTGTACCGCACTCATGACTTTTAGGGTTCTCTCCAGAATTGCAAGGGTAGTTCCTACGGGTGCTTGCGCACTCATATCCGATACCTTCATATCGGCTACCGAGGCAAAACGGCGTCCTTCTTCTACGATAGTTCCAAGTAAAGAATAGAGAACTTGACTGGGTTCCTTGTAGGGAAGTGGCATTAAATTGTCTTTTAGAACTCCCGATGGGACGTCCATATCCCTAAATTCGCCTGGGGCAATCGGGGTGTCATCCCCTTTAATACGAGCGCCTTTTGTCTTAAATCCACCAGGTAAATTACTTAGCGTACCCGCATCCACGAGTTGCCGAATAAGACTAGTACCAGACTTAGCAAAAGCCCCGACAAGGTGAATAAGACCAAAACAGTAAAAACCAAAGCCTGGCACGTAGCCATAATGGACAAAATGGTTTCTCTTTTGTTTTGTCTTATCTTCTGGGCGCCAGTTTCTGCGGATTGCCAAAACTGTCTGAGATCCTTTTTCAATCGTAACCACATAGGGTAGAGCGATTTCATCTTCATCTTCGTATCCTGGTAAGTTCAAGTCTACGTGCATCTCAAGGAGCTTATAGCGATCATCTTGAGTCGCAGAGAAGCCCATCTTTTGGGCAATCTTCTTTTCGACTTCATCTAAGGAATCGTCTGGCGCACCGAGATCTATATCCCGATAAAAGCCAGCGACTTGTAATCTTTTGATTTCGTTCTCCGTCTTTCTCATGACGTGTGTTACACGGGGAGAAGACTGAAGACTAGAGACCCCGTAAGGAACGACTACGTCCTCTGCGGGAATAAACATGGAAACTTGTCTTTCTAGAGAAGGATCGTAATAGACCTTCTTAAAGGCGTTACCCGCTAGACCCAATCCCCAGATCATGCGCTCATGTTCTGGGCGGAACTCAGTCATCACATCTGTAAGCTGGTAGTTCATGTCATCTTGAACACGAATGGCAGCGTCTTTAATCTCTGGTGTTTCTTTTCCAATAATGGTTGTTCTGACGGGACCTTGTGCTGGGAAAGTCTCCATGATGGTCTCGGCTTGGAACTTCACCAGTGCTTCTGAAAGGAGTGGGTGGTAGACGCCACAGGCTCCTTCCCATGGTTCAGTCCTCTCTTCGATCTTCATACCGAGGAGTTCTAGTCCGTCTACATAGGTTTGCATCCAGTCTTTGCGGGAGGCAACGTCATCGCCAAAGTCACTAATCAAATCACCAGCTAATTGAGCTAGTTCGCCTTCATCCATGTATTCCGCTAGGTTGGCGTCAAAATCTTCATCGGATTCTTTTTCTTTTTCGATTTCTATTTCAAGTCCGCCCATGCCAATGGTTACGGACTCTGGGTCTTCGATCTCAATCTCAATCTCTGGAGGGGCATTTAGAATTTCTTCTGCAATCCCGACTGGGGCTTGATATAGACTTTTTTCGATTGACATAATATTCCTTAGTAGTAAGCCATTTTGCGTCTAAACAGTTGTGGCTCGTCTTGTTCGTCTGTATCTAGACGAATAAACCCGCCTTTCCTAAACCGAATCAATGCTTGTGTACTAGAGTCCACCAAGTCATCATGCTCTGAGTTTGGAAATGCAGCCATTTCTTCTATTACTTCCTCCGCCCACCGTGTCGCTGGCGCCCACACTTTCCCAGAAGCGAACAGATCTGACACAGAATTAATACGAGCAATCTTATCATTACCACGAGTAGGCGTAAACTCTTGAACTGGTATTCCTCGCTGTCTTAATTCATAAATTAGTGGGGAACCTGCTGCTTTTGCCTCCACAACGAATGCGTCTGGCTCCCATTCCATGTAATGTTTGTAGGCTCTTTCCTTTAATTCAGGAAATTCCATGCGTTCTTTGAAGGCATCTAACAGAATTACGTGGGGATCGTTCTCGTTTTCGTTCATATAGAAAACTCCCCATGTCGTACACGCAGAATAGTCGCTTCTTTCGTTTTTTGTGAAGGCAGTATCCCAAGATTGGATGACAAAATCGCAGGGAGGCGGGTCTTCTTTCTGCCAAATCTTCCACCATTCCCGTTTTACGATGGCGCCTTCCTCAGAAGTCGGCTGTTGTTGGTACTGAGCGTTCCATTTTGACAGCGGAAGCTCTAATTTCAGGGCTTCTAGCTCTTCTAAGCTCCAAAATTCAGGCCAAAGCGGGTTTCCAGATGGAAGAATTGCTGGAAAGTCGATGATTTCCCACTCTTCTCCGTCTTTGTCGATCCAACTTTGGACGATTCTTCCCGTTAAATCCCGTTTTGCCCAGCGTGTCATCACCACAACGATGCTTCCGCCTGGCTGGAGACGCTGACGAGGTCCTGAAGAGTACCATTCAAAGACTTTATCGTAGACTTCTGGGTTCGTAGAAGCGATGGCAGCCTCTTGTTCGGAGTGTGGATCGTCAATAATGAGGAGATCCGCACCTTTACCAGTGACCGTACCCCCGACACCGATAGCGAAATACTCCCCGCCATGGTTTGTGTTCCAGCGACCCGCAGCTTTGGAGTCCTGTTTCAGTCCTACATTTGGGAATACCGTGGAATAGATCTCAGAACCCACTAAGTTCCTGACCTTTCTTCCGAATCCGACTGCCAATTCCGCAGTATTAGAACACTGGATGATCTTCTTATTCGGGTATTTTCCTAGAAACCAGGCAGGAAGAAGAAAGGAGGCAAACTCAGACTTAGTATGACGAGGAGGCATATTAACAATAAGACGTCTAATCTTTCCATCTGCGATCTCCTCAAATTTTTTCGCCATGACTTTGTGGTGTCTGCCGTCTACGAAGCTGGGCCACATCTGTTTCACAAACGGCAGGAAGTTCTTAGTCGCCTTCTCCCGCATCAAAGAATCTCGGTACTCTAAGGCAGTCTTTAGGAGAATCTCCTGTTCCTCTGGAGGAGCTTGGGCGATGAGCTTTTCGAGCTTATTCATCTATCAGGTCACTTAGGTTTCTGAACTTAATCCCAGATGGACGTAGTGTCCTGCGCTTATTTGGGATCTTTTTACAGGCGCCGATTTTCACGAGTTCATTAATCAGTCTAGAGACATTACTACGGCTCCTGTCTTTGGAGACCATCATGATCTCATCTATAGATGGGCTATATCCGTATTTCTTCCACCACATTTCAATCACCAGATAGATGTCCTGTTGTCTGGGCGTCACAGTCCTGGCTCCCAGCTTTTGTCTACAACCATAGGTTTACCCGTTAGGACGTAGGCATCGTGCGCTATCGCTAGGTTCTTGATCGCCCAGTCTAGTGCCAGATACCCCCTAGAATCCTGTGGGTACGAACCCCGAATCGTAATCAGATCGTTTATTTTCTGGATCATTTCTTCACTTTGTTGATTAACTGCCCCGCCAGACATTTAGCCTCCTCTTCCAATATCGCCCGCTTAATCGAACTCATGATACGGAGTAAGGCATCCTTATCATTCTTAAGAAGATACTTAAGAGAATGTAAAGAGGACGTCTCATGGTATCTACAGGCTAATTCATCTTTATTCATATATACCCCCCTACCCCTTTTCTTTCCAATTCGCATGGGGGGGTGTTTCTATATTCTCACTTTTCCCTTCTTCCCAATTATTTGTACCCCCCACCCCCTCTTTTTCATCTTTTTTTCCATCGCTTAAGGGTGGATTCGCTCCCTCGTCTTGCGACTTGGTAGGTGGAAACGTTTCCACTTCACTTTTTTCTTCTTCAGAATCAGTAGCTTGCAGAGGCGTTTTTTCAGAGTTTTTGGAATCAGTAGATTCAGAGGTGTCAGGAGAGGCGGATTGGATGTGTGGAATACTATGTATTACAGTTCCGCCATCCGCATGGTCAATATCGGGGGGTCGGGTGGTGGTGGGGTTCTCGTTTTCGGGTTCTGATTCTGTTGGATTCTGACCTGACAATTCCGCTAGTAGACTCTCTCCTGAATCGTCTAGTTCCTTTGCGTCTACATTGATGATTGTCTTTAACTGCTCTAGTAGTTTTTCCTTGATCTTGCTCGATTCGTGTATTACTTTCGTTTCTTTCCGTTCTGTAAATGCACCTACTTCCGACACCTTACCCAAGAGTTCAAGGGATCGTATCCGTTGTGCGTCTTTTACCTCAGGGTTTAGAGCCATCTCCGTTAGTTGATGTATTACGAGTTCCCTTAATCTTTCGGGTTTTTGATATTCCCTCGCCTCAAATGCCCTTGTATAAGCCTCGACTAATAGTTTTATCCGAGTATCACCCATTAACTTTTGAGCATTCGCTGAGGCGGTTATTGGATTCCCATTACTGTCATAAGCGATCTTATAAGCCTGTGCCTTTGGTTTACCGAGTGCGACCTGTTTGGCAAAGGTCTTCTGTTTGTGGGTTAGTTGCTTATCTCCTACTGATCCTAATAATATCTGCTCAATAGGTATCTGCTCTAGTCCCTCTCTTATCTCTCTCTTGGTGATCTTAGCCATATGTATGAATTGCGGTCTTTTTCGGGTTGGTGGATCTTATCTAACTTGGTGGTAATTCGTAGGTATTTAATACGAACAAATCATATACCTATTTTCTACTGTATGCAAATCCAGCCCTGTATAAAAAACCATTAGGGTATGTCATAGTATGAAATAGTGGTAAATAGTAGGCAAAAGGTATTGACATCCTTATAAACACTACATAAGATCACAATATGTAGTTTTGATTGATGTATTGTATTTATAGGGGGATTTATGTTGGGATCAATAGAAAAAGCAATAACGGAAAGGGTAGTAAAAACTGCTCTAGATTGTGGTTATTTAGTTGGAGTAGATAGCCAAGACGGGACAGAATTAGACCCTTGCCACGATATAAACGAAATTTTAAACACTTGTTTTAACTATGATGATGTAGTTCTAGTTCTAGACAATTGCTATAACCAAAACAAACCATATGGGCGGATTTTGTTTGTTTTTGACAATGATGGCATTGAAATCATTTCGGATTACTCAATTAGCCTAAACGAATTTATTCAAACCCTAAGTTTTAAGGGATTAGTAATTGACCTAGAGGGGATTCTATGAACATTTATCAGGAAAACGGATACGCAAATAGACGGGATTATTTGGAAAACTTAGCCCTAGATTACGGGATCGACAAAAACGAGGTTTTTACTATCGCTAGTCTATTGGGCAAAGATGAAGATTTTGACGGGCTTGTGAGTATGTTAGACGATCACGCAAATAAAACTTTTAACTTTCAGGAGTAATTAACATGGTAAACGCTGATAGTTTTACACGGGTAAAAAACGACATTAACGGAAATCCCCGTTTTGTAATCCATTTTTTGCATTTTGTAAAAGATGGGGACACCGATAAGAGTAAGCCTGATTTTGTTTCAACGCTTTACGACATAGCACTAGCACGGGCAAAAAAACATCCCTTTTATGGTCGCAAATTCCACAATAAACAATATGGTGGGGGGATTGTATTTTGCACCTATAACCTAAATGGGCTAATTGATGAAATTAACAAGGAAATGGGGGTATAGCATGAACGACAGACAAAAACTAAACCAAGCGGGATTTTCGGACTATCGCACCATTGAAAAAAATGGGGGGACAAATCCAATAGAAGTAAGCAAGGAATTTTATTGGGAAATGCTAGAAGTTTTACCCCCGTCAAAATGGACACGGGGACACGATTACGAAAGTTTTTACATATGCGAGGCATTGACGGGCAATTTACACGAATGGATGACACGCATAGGAAACAGGTATTTTGCATTGGTCGCACCAAGGTCTAGCACTCACGAGCAAATTATTAACAAGTGTTTGCCACTAATAAACTAATGGGGGATTTTATGAAACTGCAAAAATGGACTAAACCAAGCAATTATTTTGGGGAAAATTGGAACGAATACTATATTTTCCTGAGTCAGAATAGGGACTCTGAAACCCTAGAAAGGTCTAATTTCGAATGCGGTCTTAAGAAATTGGGCGGTAAATCGGAAACAGTCATAACCTCATATGAGAGGCATTGGGCTTGTGGATGGTTAGAAACAATCTTAATACACGAATCCGACACAAAAGCATTAGAAATTGCGGACAAACTAGCCCAAAAATTAGAAGACTATCCCGTAATTGATGAAGATCATTTTACGGAATTGGTTTACCAAGAGGGGGAAGAAATTCTAAATTCTGATATTTGGGATAGGTTCAATTACATAAATGAAAACGGGATAGCCCTAGACGATTTCGGAAACGAGATAAGACAAGACGGGCAAATAATCATAGTCCCCGAATCCGATAGGCATCTATACAAAGTAATGAAAGGTTAAAAATGGCATATCAACGGAAAACATACGACCTTTTTATAGTTCAGGGTTTGTATTTTGGACAATGGGAAGATGAAACAGCAGAAACCACACGAGCAGAGGCAAGGCAAAGACTCGCAGAATATCGGGAAAATATGCCCGAATATGCTCACAGACTAATCAAAAAAAGGGAAAGGGTAGAGGCATGACACCGAGAGAAATCAGAGAGGCACAAACTAAGGCATTGATCGAAGACATAATGACCGACCCAAGACCTGAAGATATGCCCAAAATTTACCAAGGACTAGAGCATTATTTTGCCCTGAATTGCACCCCCGAAGAAATAGCGAGGCAGTGCAAAATCCGAGGCGATATTGACAAAATTTAAGAGAGGGTCAGACATGAAACTAAACGAAATCAAACAGGCAATTTCAGAGGGTCGAAAGGTTTACCACGGAAATAAAAATTACGAGGTAATACAGGACAAAATTGGACAGTATCTAATCGTATGCTCATTTAATGGTTATACGATAGGACTAACCCATAAAGACGGGCAGACCATGAACGGAGAGGAATCGGATTTTTTCATGGATTTGGACATGGCAGAAAAGCATAGGTTATGTGCCAAGATAGCCCGAAAATGGACAAACGAGGCAGACATCCAAACATTAAAAGACCATTATTTTAATGAGCATTTTGAGTGGTTAGATTCTATGCCCGATAAGGAATTATTGGAAATTGCAAACGAGCAAGGAATACGAGAGGGTCAGGCATGAATCCCGTAAAAGACTGCTATATGCTGAAAATCAAGATCCTACTGCACACCAAGAGCCTAAGAGAGGCGGAGAAACGCAGACGGGAACGGGCAGATTTCATAAAGTTTTTAAGAGGGTCAGGCTTAGGGTAAATCCCTATATGGACATGGTGGGAAATTGTATCCTACAATACAAGATATATATTTATTTAATGTATTGCAACACAATAGAGGAGAGAGTCATGGAAATCGTAGAGGTTAGTGTCTATAAGTTCGAGGAGTTATCCGACAGTGCGAAAGATACTGCACGAGCATGGTTTAGAGAGGGTAATGATTACCCATGGTGGAATGACGCATTGAGTTCTATCAAATCATTTTGCAAAGAGTTCGGGGTCGAGATCAAAGACTACCAAGTTGGATTGTGGGGTCATAGTTATCTAGATACGAATGCTGAGAATCATCATTTTCGTGGTCGCAAATTATCCGAGTTCAAGAGGGATCGTGTAGATACGGGCTATTACTTGGACTGCACCTTGTGGGAAACATTCTTAGATACATGGAAAAAAACGAGTGATCCATTAGGTGCATTCAAAGAGGCAATTCATGTTGCTATTCGGGATGTAGTAAAGGATATGGAATACCTAGATTCGGATGAGGCGGTAGATGAAATGCTGATCGTGAATGAATACGATTTTGATGAAGATGGTAAACGCTTTAGATACTAAGGAGAGAGTAATGAAAAAACTAGATCAAATGAGTCGCAAAGAGTTGGATGCCTATTGGGAAGACATAGCCAAGGGATTACTGCTAGGCAAAAAGATTGTGAATGTGCGGTATATGACAAAGGAAGAAATGGCTCAAATGGGTTGGTATGGTCGTAGCGTGGCATTCCAAACCGAAGACGGGCTATGGTTCTTTCCTAGTCGGGATGACGAGGGTAATGATGGCGGTGCATTGTTTACCTCGGATGAAAACAATGGTTGCTTACCTTTAATGTAAGGAGATACATATGGGATTCTTTTCTAAAACTTGTGCGAAGACGCATTTACCCGTAGTTGCGGAATGTATTGGGTATCCGAAATTACATACAGTCGTGGTGCTTTACCCTGATGGTCTAAAAGTTGAGGGTATTTATGACGGATACGGCAGAGTAAACGGGATAAACCTATGCCCTGATGGATACGATCACGATCTATGGATGAAACTGAAGTTTGTTTTAGCAGACCATTATGAGGGTGAATCTTATAAGGATCTTGGCAAATCACATGATGAGTTGGGACAAGGGTTCTTTATGGACAAAAAATTCCTGAATCATTGTATGTTGAAAGGTTCATTTACTAGCCATGCCGAATACAAAAAGGCATTCAAAAAACTAGCCAATTGGTAGGAGAGGGTCATGAAACAACATGGATTTGATATCAGCATTGATGAGTTAGATAACAATCTACTCGCTATCAATTTTGACAAGAATGGTAAATCAGGTGGATATATTTCGGTCAAGTTTGATGATGATGGAGTGGTCGTGGATATCTTTAGCGTATACGGGGATGTCTTAGGTTCAACATGGGTCAGGTATGCAGAGTTAGAGCCTGATGATGAAACTGCTCACGAAGATCCGAGGTTATAAATGAAGAACGCATATTGTGCTTATCGGGATTGGGATCAGGGCGAATTTGACATCATAGTCTTTGAAAACGAAGACGAGATGATTGATTTCTGTAAGTTCAACAACGATTACCAAGAGTATCACACGAGCATTCTTACCTTACGAGAGGCGAAGGATATTTTTGGAAAAAAGAAATACATTTTTGAGGAGAATAAAAATGTCTAAATACTACGAGGTGGAAGATGATGTAGAAAGCATATGTCTAGATTGTCATCATGTTGGATTTACCCATGCAGAGCATGAGATAGAGGGACAGGATGAGGCTGAGGTGGTCTGCCCGAAATGTTATAGCACCTATTATTTTGTAATTTCACAAGAGGAGAAAGCAAATGCGTAATTATGAGTTTATTGAAAGAATCAATGTCTATTACACAGTCGAGGCGGAATCGGAAGAAGACGCTTGGAGAAAGTTGGACAAGTTAGATACCCCGTATGAAAAACCATGGGATTCAAACATTTCTGTTGATGTTATTGACTGCGAGATAAATCACATTTGGGAGAGTGAGAATGCCTGAAATGACAAGTGATGAATGGTTATCTGCACACAGAGATCGGGTAGATAGATTCTATGAAAAGGGTTTTGATTTCAAGCCTGATCCTGAATGCTCAATGTGCGATATCCACAACGATTACATATGTTTTGAACATGAATTAAATCAATTACGGGAGAGTGAAGATGCCTGATTTAGATATCTTTGCGGTGAATAATCACGGGTCTTTTTCTGTCAGATTTAGGGACAAAAAGACGGATGAGGTCTATGCGATAGACACCTTTGGTTTATTGACTTTCTTGGAAGAGAAGTTTAGTGCCAAGGATTTTAAGAGCATTCCAATTGCCCGTAAGTATCGCAAGATGACCGAAGAACAAACCTATAACCATTTACAAGGAGTAAAAAATGCCTAAATACATG
>JACCDP010521350.1_pt1 | contig 12900 bp, 10 predicted proteins | sample 7445841 | NCBI WGS metagenome assembly JACCDP01 (sample SAMN15323441, study PRJNA562643) | freshwater metagenome | isolation source: river surface water | place: USA:Blue River Watershed | collected 2017-08-17
GTTTGAACAATTTCTTCTGTTAAAGGGTTTGTTGACAAAGCATTTGCCACCAAAGGGTTTTCCGTCGAAGATTTCTCCGTCAAAGGGTCCTCTGCAGTAGGCGGTGGTGGGGGTGTCAAACGTTGATGAATGAGTTGAATATACTCAGGTTCGATTTCAATCCCAACAAATGGAAGACCCAACCGTTTTGCCACGAGACATTCTGTCCCAGGACCCGCAAACGGAATTAAAACATATCCTTGCGAGGCAGGTTGACGACACGAACGAATTAATTTCTCACATAATGCAATTGGTTTTTGTGCTGGATGATTGACCCGCTCATGAATTCCAGCACCTCCAGACAAGGCGGATATTTTTAATACATCCCGTGGTAAAGCTCCATTTGGATGGGCACTATATTTGGTCTTTTTTTGACTTGCTGAAAAACGACCCTTTGTCATAGAGCGTTCTCGACCAATTGCTCCTCCTGATAAAAATTCTTCCGAATAAGGCTCACGTACATCATCTCGATGGAAAATCTTCTCTTGCTTCCAAAGCACAAGAACACTTTCATGAGACCGTTGCCAAAAGTTTAATCCAGGACAGTTTTTATTCGTATAGTGCCAGACTAACCAACGACGATTGATATTAGTTGGTATCTTGGAAAGAAGTAAGGCAAGATGCTCACTTAATCCTAACACAAACATGGTTCCATTCGGTTTTAAAATACGAAGACATTCATGTATCCATCGCTCACACCAAGGTATATAGGTATCCAAAATGTCTTGTGTACGTGTATGTCCTATTTCTTTTTCAATCATATAGGGTGGGTCGCAAAATACAATTTGGGCGGACTCGGATGGCAAGGTCGGTAGAATTGCACACGCATCACCTTGGAGAATTTCTTGGCGAGGAGATTCTATGACTTCTTCAGGTTTTGCATATCCTTCTAATAAACTTCGTAGTTGGTCTTTTGTTTTTGAGCTACATCCTGAAATTTTGCGTTCTTTACATAATTTTGTTAATTCTTCTCGTGAACATTTGGAAAGGTCCATATTCAATAGAATCTATTCAATACAGAAATTATTCAAATGGGTTTTTTACTCACGACTATGCAAATGGATAGGGGCTACCAATAAATGATTCAGTTGTAGGAGGAGGTGCTGGTGATGGTGGGGCTGGAGGAGGGCTTGGTGGTGTTGGAGGTGGAGGAGGTGGAGGTGGTGGAGGTGGTGCAGGGGCTGGTTGAGGAGGTGGAGGTGAAGGCGGGGGTGAATGCGGGGGTGGATGAGGTCTATTATGAGGTCTTTCATAATGTCCTCGACTTGGATGAACATAAGGTCCATTATCCCACCAACGATTCGACCATCCTCGTGGCCAATCCCAATCGGAATAGAAATATCGGGTCTCGGGTGTCACCCAAACAGGTTGCACAATTGTTGAACCTTGCTCCCCAGATGAGGAACGAGTTTGCATGACGAACAATGCAATTCCAATAAGTAGAATAAGAAAAAGAAGTATTCCTTCCACCTTCATATTGTCTCTACATACTCATCTATAAAACATATTCACATTTACTAAAGCATATAATGTTGGTATAAAAAGATTAAATAATAATAATGTTAATTTTACAACAAACGCATAATTAATTTTAATTCCATAAAAATTCAATCCAAGAGGTCTATATTGCGTAAACTTTACGATTTCATTCATTTGCTCCATTGTATACAAACGATGTTTATACAAATGTGCAATTAACTCATTTTCATATTCATTCAAATCACATATTCGTATGATATACCACAAGAGTGAACAACATTTTACGATTAATCCAAATATATCATAATAATATTTACGATACACTATACTGATTAAATCAATCGGTACATGGAATGTCAGCAGCAAAAACCCAGTAAAAATAATCAAATTCCAGTATCTCGCAATCATCTTTGCTCGACGATAATGTTCCGTATATTGGATATAAAAGGTTTCAATGGGTGGCCGATTGGCTCGCAGACTTTTCAACCAAGCCCGTAACCCTTCTGCACGTTGCGATAGTTTTATACAAATATAATAATAAATCAAAGCTGCTGTGGAAAAAAATATCCACCAAGCCGTTGACATGAGTACATTTCCAGCTTGTTTCAATCCTGGTTGTTGATGGTCTGAAAATTGTATTACTGCAAAATATAACCAATACAATAAGTATAACCAATAAAACGTAATCGATATACGATGAACTGTGGTCGGAACCTGTGTATGTTCAAAACAACTTGCCTTTTCCCACTGTTTTTGCAAATGAAACAAGTAATCATATACAAATGTAATAAGAACTAGGTCACCAGTCCATACAAAATCTTGTGTCGGATAATACTCTGGATAATAAAAAGGGCAAAACCATGCCCCCACCATACAACAATTTATAATACACGGAATTCCCCAACGAACAAGTCGCCAGGTATGACGAATCAAAGGCAGCCCTGTAATTCGAAACATACGATTGATGAGTATTTCACAACTTGGAATTTGTTCTGTTGGTGGGTCTGGTTCATGTGGTTCTTGTTTCACAACAAGCTCCATACTCTATTTTATTCTGTTGATGATTCTTTGTTTGGAGCTTGTTTGGTCGATGAATGCAATAAACCATACAAACGTTTCGCAACAGCGGGACCAATTCGTCGGTCTCCCACTTTACAATTGGCAAGGACTTGTTCCTCTGCTTGTAAAATACCCTCCAATGTCCCACCACATGCTTCCACAATTGCTTGTGCTCCCTTGGCTGAAATCCCTGGACATCCTTGAATTGCTGTAACAGCAAATACTGTGGGGTCATCTTTATTGGCTTTTTTCGTAACGTGTTGAACATCTGTGTAACTTAATTGTTCCCCCTGAAATACAGTTGAGTCAGCGGATACTTGTTGCGCAAGCATTTGAACTGTTGCAAGTGTATCGTCAATGTTCTTGGTACACCAAACTGCAATTCCATAGCGCAACATGAGCCGATGAACTAATTTTTGTAAGGCTGGGCGGTCCATTCGTCGATGCTTTCCATCCAACCCTCCCTCCAAAATATAGAGCGCCTTTGCCTTTTGTTCTGCACAATAGGCCAGTAAACGGGTTCGTTGTTCCCTGTACCGCCCATCCAAAAAGGATGCTTCAAAGTCTGCCGTTGTTTTACGTTCAATCACTACAACAGGTGTTGCTGATTCGGCTTGATTTGTCATTACCCAACAATCTCCCACTGGAAGTTGCTTGGAGGGTGTCGTTGGAGATAGCTCCAATAATGCACGTTCTCTCACATCAAAGATAAAGGACATAATTATCTTTCATATGATACTAGATAGTCTTTGAGTCCTAACGACGCTTGGTTCGTTGCGTGCGCTTCTTATGTGTACGACGTTTGTGTGATCGATGACGACGACGTCTTCCTCCTGTTTGGGAGCTTGGTTCTTCCATCACTATGTTTTCCATTGCAGACACATTACGATTCATATTGCGCTTGGTGCGGTTTCGATTCCCTCGATTTAAAGTGACAGCATTCATATTTTCTACAAGTACATTTTGACCATTATTTTTCATAACTGGTTCTTCTGTTCGAGCATTCATTCCATTGTTTGTCAAAATATTCATAGGTTTGCGCATGGAATTATTACGCATGGAATTATTACGCATGGTATTATTTCGCATTGTATTGGTTCGCATTGTATTGGCACCTGAAGGCGTACTGTAAAATCCACCCATTTCCTATTCATTCCTTGGAAATTTATCCCCATTGTTGCCATTGCATTTTGGGTCCAAAAATCGCCTCCAGATTTGGATTGTATTGACTATAACTCTGTCGGTCAACAGCTGTACGTTCTCCACGACCATACGGTGCCAATCCTACACTAATTTCATTCACTGCATTGGGTACGACAAGCATTTCCGCCGGGTCGACAAGTGGATTGAGTGCATTTGATTGTATACTCGATTGTACTTCATCTTCATAGACTATTTTGGGATTTTTTTCTTGTAATTCATAAACTTCAAACACATTATTGGCCTTTTTCGCAATCTTTGGAATAAATCCTCTTGGACCATAAATATTTTCAATTAATTGTTGAACAGATTGTTCATCGACTGATTTCATATCGGACGCCATTTTAGGCTGATAGGCTTTCAAAGCATCTTCTTCAGCTTGTTCCTCTGCAGTCTTGTCGGGAGGCAATACCTTTACACCTTCAATGTTCTGGAATGTTTCTTTCGTAAATGGCGCTGCACCAGTTGTAGGGTCCTTTACAAATAAAGCTTGTTGGGCTTGGAATAAACTTGAGCTAGGGGGAAGTTGAGACCAGTCAAACGGGAATCGTCGACGGGCCATATTAATTGCTTCTTGAGTAGGGTCGTACCCACCTTCATTTTGATACACGAAATCTGCTTCAAAATCTCCGTACTTGTCTTGATAGGTTACATAAGGCTTATTTAATTCAAGCCCTGTATCCAAAACTGTGCGACAGTTTCGCCCTGCTTCTTCAAATCCCTCTCGATTATAGACTCGACCTCCCAAATATAATAATACGTATGCGACTGCAATCATTACACCAAGAACGACTCCAAAATTCATGTCGTCTGACACCTCTGTTTGTGGGTCGGATTATCTCAAGGTTGAATAGAATGCGTGGAGGCAAGACACGAAAACAAAAGGCAACGTCCCGAACTGTAATGGGAAGTTTACTTCCGCCTATAGATATTACTGAACCCAAACAACTTTCAGAACTAGAGAAACGTATCCGTAAAGGACCTCTTACACTTGTCCTCGTCTATGCAGATTGGTGTGGGCATTGCCAACACTTCAAACCAATGATGGAACAATTGGAAAACGCCCCTGAACGGTCTATTCAAACCGCTCGTGTTCGGGAAGACGTATTTCCACAATCGAGTATCGCAAGTGCAAAAATAGAAGGATATCCAACCCTTTTATTAGTCAAACAATCAGGTGAAGTCGCTGCGTTTAAGAATGACCAAGGTGAAGTCACCAATGCCATTCCTGACCATACAAATATGCAAAAAATGACAGCCATTGTAAAGAATGCTGGTACTGAGGCTGGACAAACTGCTTTCGAATCCTCCGTTGTGACACCAAACGTTTCTTCTTCTGAAGTTGCAGTTGTCCAAACTGATGAAAATACTTCCATTCCTAAAAATATTGTGGCGGATCGCTTATCTGCCAATCACGTCAATACCTTGAATCGAACTCTTGTCCGGTCCGCTGACCAATTACTCAAACAAGCTACTGCACCTATTGTCAAACAAGGAGGCGGGTGTGGAAGTCTCTGGTCCAATCTCGTCTTGGCCTCTCAAAAAGTAGCTCCTGCCGCATTATTATTTCTCGGTGCAGAGTCTATGAAACGTCGACGAACCACAAAACGCCGTCGCTCTGCAAAAGGAAAACGGTCTGGAAAGTAAATCCATCGGGTAAAAAATTGACACACCGTAACTTGACACTGAGTAGTATCCTACACAATGCCAATCAGCTTTCATATCTTGGACACACATCTCCGTGACGAAAAGGTCGTTGACAAGGAAGAAGGTCGCATTCAATACTCATCTGATGATGACTATTCTGACGATGAAATCCAAGCAACCCGCACCAAACAAACCAAACGAGCCGACCATACTGGTAAGCAAACCATCATTCATCTCTTTGGAAAAACGGCATCAGGAATGAGTGTACGATGTGACGTCAAAGGATACAAACCATTCTTCTTCATTCGTGCTCCAGATGGCCCCTCCTCTGTCCAAGAACGTGCACGAACTGCTATACGAGAATACTTGAAACGACACATCCAACCCTCAAAACTTGTGTCTACCATTGAAATCACTCGATGTAGTCGTAAAGAATTATTTGGGTTTACGCAAAATCGTTCAGTACCCATGTTGAAACTCACCATGCCTTCCAAAGCATTATTCATGGAAGTCAAGAACTGTTTTGTGAATTCCTATTGGCAACCTGAACTCAAACTCATTGGAAAACAACGGGACTGTATCGGTGCACCCTTTTCACAAGATGCTCCTACAGTCTATGAAGCAAACTTGGACCCTATGCTTCGTTTCTTGCACTTACGGAATCTAAAACCATGTAACTGGGCAACCGTGGAGGGAATCGAAGACGATGACTTAGACCCCAAGGAACCAAACATTCTGGAGTGTAATTGGGAAGACATTTCTCCCTGCGAGAAACCTCCTGCTCCAACAGCACCCTTCAAACTTCTTTCATGGGATATTGAATGTATGAGTACAACAGGTGCATTCCCTATGGCAACTCGTGGCGACCCCATCATTCAAATTGGTTGTATTCTTAGTCAATTAGGGTCTACTGAACCTCCTGAAAAGCATATCTTTACGCTTGGAACATGTACTGATATTCCTGAAGGGACAGTTCATGCATACAAAGACGAACGAAAACTTCTTCTCGGCTGGTTTAACTGGATTGGAACTCATGATATTGATATCTTCATGGGTTATAATATCTTTGGGTTTGATGAAAAATACGTCTGGGAGCGTTGCGACCAACTCGGTCTTACAGGACATATGGAAGTTCAACAATTGAATCGCTTATGTGAAGAAGGGGGGGAAATGAAACTTGAAGAAAAACGACTCAGTAGTTCTGCCATGGGAGATAACTTTATGTTCCTCTGGACAACCACTGGACGTCTTCGTATTGATTTATATCATTATATCAAACGTGGATATGCACTTCCTTCGTATAAACTCGATGATACATCTCGTAACTTCTTGGGTGAATCCGTCAAAGGGATTGAAGAAAAGGTTGATGCATGGGTCCTAACCATTGGGTCAACTACCAAACAAGATGTTGCTGAAGGTCGTAATGTAGTACTCTTGAATGCAAACGGTGATACATTATGTGATAAGCTCGATGTGTTGGAAGTTACAGCTGGACGATTAGTCGTCAGTCTTCCTGATGATGTATTAAAGGATGAAGTGGCCAAGTGGGCCGTTGTCAAAGATGATGTGAGTCCCAAGGAAATGTTCAAAATGCAAGGACAAGGACCTGATGAACGAGCCATCATTGCTCGTTATTGTATTCAAGATTGTCAGCTTGTATTAGACCTCTTTAAAAAGTTGGATGTCTTTAACAACGCCATGTCTATGGCAAATGTTTGTTCTGTCCCTATCAGTTACATCTTCTTACGAGGACAAGGAGTCAAGATTGAATCATTAATGTTCAAATATTGTTATGAACGTGAACAATGTATTGTCTGTTTACCATCGGCTCGAGGAGATGGCGAATCATACGAAGGTGCAATTGTACTTGACCCCAAACCTGGATTCTATACTGTACCTGTTGGTGTGGCAGATTTTGCGTCACTGTACCCCAGTACAATTATTTCAGAAAACATTAGCCATGATACACTTGTGTGGGTGAAAGATTACGATGAACAAGGAAACTGTTTGGCGGTTCAATGGGGGTCTAACGAGTTTGATAATCTTCCTGGTGTTCGTTATACGGATATTGAATACGATGTTATGAAAGAAGACCCAGAAGATACTCGAAAGGTCAAACGAACCTATAAAGCAGGGGTACGTGTCTGTCGCTATGCACAAGACCAGATTGGAACCATTCCACAAATTGTGGCTGGGTTACTTGCTGCTCGAAAAGCAAAACGTAAGGAAGGAGAAAAAGAATCCGACCCATTCCGTAAAGCATTATTGGATTCGGAACAATTGGCCTATAAGTTGACAGCCAACTCATTATATGGTCAACTTGGTTCTGGTACATTCAAAGTACGTCTCAAGGCACTTGCTGCATCTGTCACTGCATATGGTCGTAAACAAATTATGTTTGCAAAAGAGGCTATCGAAAACCGATATGGTCCAAACTCTGGAAATCCTGAATGCTGTGCATCTGCAGAAACAGTGTATGGAGATAGTGTAAAAGGTGATACACCAATTTATATCAAACGAAAGAATAGTACACCTGAAATTGTTCGTATTGATGACCTTGTAAAAAATGGTTGGAATCAATGGCATGATACAAAAGAGGCAGTTACATTACAAGATATTCAAATATGGACAGAAAAGGGATGGACAAATGTTGACCGAATTATACGACACCGTCTTGCACCTACAAAGAAAATGTATCGTGTATTAACACATACTGGTGTAGTTGATTGTACAGATGATCATAGTCTTATTAAATCAGATGGTAATGAAGTAAAACCAAATGAAGTATCTATAGGAACAGAATTATTACATAATAATACATTATGGAAAGAATTTGGCAGTTCATCTGAAATAATTTCTATCCAAGAAGCTTGGGTAATGGGATTATTCCTAGCAGATGGTTCTGCAGATAATTATATTACAAACAATGGAATTAAAAGTACATGGGCAATTAATAAAGCAGATATAGAATTATTAAAAAAAGCATCTTCATATCTTCCATTTCCATCAAAGATTCTTGATACAATTGATAGCTCTGGTGTATACAAACTTGTACCTATTGGAGATATTCGAACACCTACTACTCAATATCGTGAATTATTCTACAACAACTCACGAGAAAAACGTGTACCATCATGTATTCTTAATGCATCAATTGAAGTTGTTCAATCATTTATGGATGGATTCTATGCAGGAGATGGTGATAAAACAGGACAACAACTTGGTAATTATCGATGGGACCAAAAAGGAAAAGAAGTTTGTTCTGGTCTAACTATTCTCGCACAACGTCTTGGTTATTCGATTAGTATTAATGACCGTAAAACAAAACAAGATGTATTTCGTATCACTTGTACAAAGTCCTATCAACGGAAAAATAATTATTCAATTAAAAAGATGTATGAAATCCCTACAGACAATATTGAATTCGTGTATGATTTACAAACAGAAAATCATCACTTTGCCGTTGGTCCTGGAAATCTTGTTGTTCATAATACAGATTCATTATTTATTGCATTCAACCCAAAAGATATTGTTACAGGAAAACCATTAGAAGGTCAAGCTGCTTTAAAACGAACAATTGAACTTACAATTGAAGCTGGAAAATATGTTACACAGGCATTAAAAGCACCCCATGACTTTGAATTTGATAAAGTCTATTGGCCATTCATTATCTTTAGTAAAAAGCGTTATGTGGGTCATAAATATGAAGATGCAGATGACTATGTATTATGGTTCATGGGTGTGGCATTGAAACGTCGAGATTATGCTGCGATTGTCAAACGTGTCTATTCTGGTGCCTTGAATATTCTCTTGCACGAGCGTGATGTACCCAAGGCGGCAGCATTTGTACGTCAAATGACATTAGACCTTGTCCAAGGAAAGTTTGGACTCCAGCCTTTGACAATCAGTAAAAGTTTACGAGCAGAATATTCAGACCCCACGAAAATCGCTCATAAAGTACTAGCAGACCGTATTGCCGCTCGAGACCCTGGAAATGCCCCAGCAAGTGGTGACCGAATTCCATTCATTTACATCCAAGCTCCAACAGGCCAACAAGCTCCTGATTTGCAAGGAGACCGTATTGAAACTCCAAGCTATATCCGTGAAAAGGGTCTCAAACCTGATTACATGTTCTATATCGACCATCAAATCGCCAATCCTGTTTGTCAACTCTTTGGAATTGTGGTGGATCAAATCCCTGGATTTGAACATTATAAACCTCGTGGCGGTTGGTCAGACAATTCAGATACATTAATTGTCCAGCGTGAAACTGCAGCCTACAAACTTCTCTTTGGTGATGCAATTGCGACCCATACCAATCAAGCCAAACGTGCCTTTGTGCAAATGTTTGGTGGACAGGCTCAATCAACCACTGTCCAATCCATTCAACGAGTTACTCGTGTATCCAATCCATCCTCGATGTCAATCCAACCTGTTAAACGTCAAAGCACATTGGATAGTATGTTTGCCGACACGATTCGTTTACAAGCAGCCAAAGCAATCGAACAAAAAAAGAAACAGGAACAAGCAAAGGTTGAAAAAGATACTCTAAAACAAACATCTAAGAAATAGACTGATTCTGAAATATAATATATTCGAAACTAGTAGATGTCAGTCGCAAGCATAATTAACCCTCGTGAGGGTACAATCTTACCACAATATCTTCCGAATGGTATAGGCCACTTTTTTTCAACATACCCCCCACTCTTTGTAGAAGAGGTTCGTAATTCTTCAGGAAAACATATAGGAACTCGTTCTAGACAAGGAGGAGTGACCTATAGTGACCTCATATCTCGTATTGAAGCACTTGAACAAGCAAATCAAGAATTAAAGTCAACTCTTCAATCCATGATACGAAATAACTCATCAAGTGTTGGATATTATTCTGCACTTTCTTCGCCAAAGGAACAAAGAAAAACACGAAAGGCTAGACGCTCTTAAATTATATTTGAAACCGCATAAAACAATCGTAGGAGTATTAGAAAGTACATAGGAATGGGTGCATTTTTTTCTGCGCATGAATCATTTCGTGATGAAAATCCATTACGCCCCCAACGACCCCCTTTGTCAGGACAAGCTGCTCTTCAGTTACTTGCACAAGCCGAACGAATCGACCAATATAGACAGCGTGTGGAACAATCTGCTGTCAATCTTCGAGCTCGAGCAGGTCAAATCTATATGCCCATTCCATTTTCTGTTTCACGGTCTGTTCCACCTGCCAATCCAGCCGAACCTTGGCCAAACGGTCAAGTCATTTGGATGGACCCTTCTGCAGACGCTGGCCTTCCTCATACTCGTGCACCGAATTTGATTTGTATCTCACACACATTTCCAGAAGCATCCCTTGCCAATACATTGCTCCACGAACGTGTTCATGTCAGTCAAAAACTTCACCCTAACGCATGGCAAACTCTTGTTGAAAAAGCTTGGAACATGGAACCTTGGTTGGGAGACCTTCCAGCCGATATTCAAGCACGACGACGAATCAATCCAGATGTTATGGACGTTCCTTTATACAGTTGGAAACAAGAATGGGTTCCCTTGGCAATTTTTCAATCCATTTCACAACCCAAACTTTCGGAAATTTCCGTGATTTGGTGGCAAATCTCTACTCGTACCGTTCATCGAGACCCTCCTCCTGGATGGATAGAGATGTTTGGAAATGTTCCTGCAGGAGAGCATCCATTTGAACTCGCAGCCTATTTAATTGCAGCAAATCCAACCCAGAATGTTGCACTACAAGCACTCAAGTCCCGACTAGGAAGCCTTCCCACTGAGGAGGTATGAAGGTTTTGATGCAGACACAATAGAGTGCCGAGTTTTGCGATACTATGTCTGACCTTCTCATGACTATACGCCAAATACTTTTCACGGTAGATATTTCTGGTTCCTTTTCAACGTTTCCAGAATTTTTTTCTTGGTTGCGACGATTTCCAATTGTCCACCGCCCTGCCATCCTCAAGCAATCCAAACTTGGCGAGCTATCGTATAAATCAATCACATTTTCAGACATTCAATCACACATGTCTGGCAATTTTGGTCATATTTATACGATTCAGCGCTACAATGAGACCTCCTCACAACCTGCATTCATGAAAGTATCTCCTGAACATCCCAATACAGTCTATATCGAAAGTGTATTACAATGTATTGCTCATGCAACGCTTACTTATTATGGTTTGCCTCATGCTGTTCCTCGAGTACTTGACATTGTTCAACATCCTACTATAGGAATGGTTGCAACATTTGCGAAAATTCCTGGGGCATGCTTATTGGCAGACTATTTACAAAATTCCTTTCAGTGGAATATATCCTCACTTGAAAATGATAAAAAAATATTTGGAATTTTAGCGCAAGTTGCTACTTATCTGGCGATTCTTGAATCTGCCATTGGAATGAACCATCGAGATATTAATAGCACAAATATTTTAATGGTTGACCCCAGCCAACCTGTCCATCATACGGTAGACACAAACCTATATACTTGGACTATCCAAGCCGACCAACAAGCAATCCTGATTGATTTTGGATTTGCATGCATTGGAAAACCTGGTGGAGAAACAGTCTTGAGTGCAGGAGAACTTCTTCCTGAAATAGATTTCTGCCCAAAAGAGGGACGAGATTTATTTCTATTCTTTGCTAATTTATGGAACATTGAAGCCTTTCGAAATAGCCTTACAGAACAAGGCGTCCAATTGTTCAAACGATGGTTGCGAGACACATCCTCGACACGTTGGGCGGACTGGCTCGAAACGCCAGATGACCAAAATATGGTTAGTATGTATTTGCTTACCAATGTCAGCCAATTTCGTTCTGAATCATGTCAACCCTACCAAGTTCTCGAAGATATTTCCAAACTCTATGGAGGTATTGTGCAAATTCACGAACGTAAGAGACCCTCTACGCCTTACCCATAAGACTTCGTAATGATTTTCCACGAATGGTTTGAACATCAATTGATTGATAATTTGAATCCCGTATCAATCCGATTCCTTCTACTGCACTATAACGGAGTAAATCTGATCGTGCTTGATTTGAAACTACAATATCAACATAGGTATTATTTGCAGTCCCAATACAAAGAAGTGTACATTTACTTCCATTTCTTTGTACAACACGGCCTGTTGCAATCAATCCACAAAATCGTACACATCGTTTCCCATCCATTCGAGACTGAGCATTTGGCCAAATCCCACAGGAGGGTAGAAACTCATTGGTCAACCAATATCCTCGTGTACGCATATCGTAAATAGCTTGTGTAGGAGTGTCTGTTTCAACTAATAAAGATTGTTCATGTGTTGTAGTTGGAAGTAATGCTGGTCGACCATTTCGTGTACCTACTTGATACGGAGGGGGTGACCGACTAAGTTGTAGACCCGAGAGAAATGCTTCACGATAATGCACCCACTTACGATATTCACTATGACAATGATTCAATGATGCACACCAAAATGCATGTGGGTGATGGGATTTCCA
>JACCDP011387970.1_pt1 | contig 12898 bp, 9 predicted proteins | sample 7445841 | NCBI WGS metagenome assembly JACCDP01 (sample SAMN15323441, study PRJNA562643) | freshwater metagenome | isolation source: river surface water | place: USA:Blue River Watershed | collected 2017-08-17
ACAGAGCCAGCTCGGTGGGCATGTTTCTGCGCTCGAGCTCTTCAACAATGTGAAACAAATACCTTCTTGAGCGCTCAGTCATTCGAACCATGTAGTCTGGTCTTGCGGCATACCAATCTTCACGATCTTTCACCAAATCGGTTTCCAAATCAGGCATGGCAAAACCTTGGCGAATGCGAACCCAGATGTCGGCGGGCGGCTCTGTACTCGCCCCCATTGAGGACTGAGCTACTGCCGGTTTGGTCGCAGCATTGGCTTTCGAGATATCGGCTTTGGTGACATTGGCCGTTGTCGCAGGGGCTGAGGCGTCTGCAGTTGAGGGGGCAGCAAGCACAGGGGGTTCGGTGGCAACAACCGCTGATTTCTCATTTGTTGGGATCATGGAGCCCAAATTGGCGCAGCCAGCAAGCAACAAGGCAAGGCACAGACTGAGGGAAAATTTCAGGGTGTTGGCCAATGGAGAGTGGTTCATTTGTACTCGTTTTTCCAGATTCGCAGTTGCGCAAAAATTTCAGCTTCATTGTCTGTGGCTTGGGGCGCCACTTTTTTGACAGCATTGATCACCGATGGCTTGCGCGTTCGCAGAAAAGGATTTATTTGCAATTCATTGCCAAGTTCTGCAGGCAATGTGGGCAAGTTTTGAGCCCTGAGTTGTTCGCAATGGCTGATGTAATCTTTGAGGATGAAGTTGTCAGGCTCAACGGCATTGGCAAATTTCAAATTGCTCAATGTGTATACATGAGCACAGCAAACACGCGTTGAGCTGGGCAGCGCGGCCAGCTTGTCCATCGACTTCAGCATCTGTTCGGCAGTGCCCTCGAACAAACGGCCACAACCACCCGAAAAAAGGGTGTCGCCACAAAAAAGCAAGGGAGTTTGATCAGCAGGCTCTGCATAATAAGCAACGTGTCCAGCCGTGTGACCTGGAACATCGATGGTGCGAAAGTTCAAGCCTTGCCAGCTCGATTCGCTGCCCTGCGCCATGGCCTGATATTCAAACCCCAGTTTTTCGTTCGCGGGGCCGTAAACCTTGGCGCCCCATTCGCGTTGAAGGGCGCTTACGCCGCCCGTGTGATCGCCATGGTGATGCGTGACTAAAATGCAGTCGAGCCGGTGGTTGTTCTCTTTCAACCAGTGGTTGACAGGCGTCGATTCACCTGGATCGACAACCAAGGCCAAGCCTTGGTGTTGCAAGAGCCAAATGTAATTGTCGGAGAATGCAGGTAGCGGTAAAAGGTTCATGAATCCTCATATTATAGAAACCAACTCTGTGGCGCAAAACTGGCGTCAATGGCTCACCACGCCTGCGGGTTCTTTTTTGTTGAACTGGGAGCAGTCCCAATTGGATGAATTGGTGTCCGACATCTTTGGTTATCACGCGCTTCAGTTGGGGATGCCTGAACTCAATGGCCTTAAGACCAATCGCATGCCGCACCAATGGCTTGCTCTTTCAGAGACAGAGGACGTTCCAGACACGCTGAACTATCAATTTGCCGCTCACAGCATTGCGCTGCCATTCCAAGCGGACAGCATGGACTTGCTGGTCATGCCTCACAGCCTCGAGTTGAGCTTGGATGCCCATGCCAGCTTGAGGGAGGCCGAGCGCGTTTTGATGCCAGAAGGACATCTGATCATGACGGGGTTGAACCCTGCCAGCCTTTGGGGTTGGCGCCACAAGCGTTCTCAGTGGTACCAGCGTTGGGGGTTTGAAGGTTTAACAGCCCCCCCCTGTGAAGAGCTCATAGGCTATTGGCGATTGCGGGATTGGCTTCGGTTGTTGGGCTTTGAAGTCAAAGTCAGCCGGTTTGGCTGTTGGCGCCCCGCACTTGAAAAATCCAAATGGTTTGACCGCTGGTCATTCATGGACAGCTTAGGCGCTCAATGGTGGCCTATTTTGGGCGGCGCTTATGTCATTGTGGCGGTGAAAAAAGTCCAAGGCGGGCGCATTTTGGGGGCGACCTGGAAGCACCGGGTGCCTCAAGGGAAGACGGCCGTGACACTGGCTCGACGCCAAAATCAAATTGAAGGGGACTCAGTCGCCCAACGAAAGAGCCAAATTGAACCACGTTGAAATTCACACCGACGGCGCCTGTAAGGGCAATCCAGGCCCAGGAGGTTGGGGGGCATTGCTGCGTTCTGCGGAGCATGTCCGAGAAATATGTGGCGGCGAGCTAGACACCACCAACAACCGGATGGAGCTGACAGCGGTGATTGAGGCCTTGCTCGCCTTGAAGCGTCCCTGCAAGGTCACCTTGTATTTAGACAGTGAGTATGTTCGCAAGGGCATCACGGAGTGGATACATGGCTGGAAAGCCAAGGGCTGGCGAACCGCTTCGAAACAGCCCGTTAAGAATGCAGACCTTTGGCAAAAATTAGACCATTTGGTTGCAAATTCAGGCCATCAAATTGAATGGCGTTGGGTCAAAGGCCATGCAGGTGACCCAGGCAATGAGAGAGCCGATGCGCTTGCTAACAAAGGGGTCGATCAAGCCCTTGGTAGGGCCTGAATCAAACAGGTGCTTGGACAGAGGCTTAAACAGAGCTCGATGTTTGTAAAGTTAGCGTAAGCTTGAGTTTTTGTCATAAGTCCTGAGGTTTTTGCCAGTACATAAGATTCTGAACAACTGTTACATTTCCAAGCTGTTTTGGGTACTGTTCGGAATCATTGATGTCATTCAAAAAACTTGCTATTGTGATCCTTGGTGTGGTCGCTGCTTTAGTCGCTGCGTGGTGGCTACAAAATAAACCTACATCTTCTGGTGCAGAGGTTTCAGCAAAAGCGGGAAATTCTCCAAACAGTCCTGCCCAAGCCGCAGGTTCAGGTGCACCTGCCAGCCCAGCCCCTGGCCCAGGCGGTCCTCAAAGGCCACCCTCCGTCGAGGTTGCCAAAGTTGAATCAGCCTTGTTGGTGGATGAGACCCAATCTGTGGGCAGCTTGCGATCATTCCAAGGTGTGATGTTGCGTCCTGAGGTCGGCGGTCGTGTAAGTCAGGTCTTGTTCAAGGATGGTCAAAAGGTGAAAAAAGGGCAGGTGTTGGTCCAGTTTGACGATCAGTTGCCAGCCGCACAATTGGCTCAGGCCAAAGCCGAGTTGTCTATTGCCCAAGCCAACCACACTCGCAACCAAGAACTTGTTGCACAAAACTTCATCAGCAAACGCTCACTCGACGAATCAGATGCCGCACTTCAAGTGGCACAGGCTAAATTGGCCTTGGCCCAAGCCACTTTGCAACGTCTGAAAGTCATGGCGCCATTTGATGGCACCGCAGGTTTGCGCCAAATTAACGTGGGTGACTATCTGAAAGACGGCACCGACATGGTCAACGTGGAAGACATTGAGGCAGTCTTGTTGGATTTCCGTTTGCCTGAGCGTTTCCAAAACAAAATCAAACCAGGCCAAAAAGCACAAGTGACCATGGATGCCGTACCAGGTCGCAAATTCACAGCCGTCATCCAAGCCATTGACCCCCTGATTGATGCCAATGGTCGCTCGGTGGGCGTGCGCGGCTGTATTGACAATCGACAAATGCAATTGCGTCCTGGCATGTTTGCCCGAGTCAATGCTGTCTTTGGCGAACGCGCCGATGCGTTGGTTATTCCCGAAGAAGCCATCGTGCCTCAAGGTGGTCGCTCAACCGTCATTCGCATTGTGCCTGGCGCCAACAAAGATGAACTCGTTTCTGAACGAGTGACTGTCAAGATTGGTATTCGCCAGCCTGGCAAGGTTGAAATTCTGGAAGGTCTGTCGATAGGTGATTCGGTCGTGGTTGCCGGACAGCAGCGCTTGCAAAAAGATGGCAGCGTCGTTCGCGTGGTTGACCCGTCCAAAGCACAGGGCGGCTCTGCTGGCGGTCTACAAGGCGGTCCACAAGGCGGCCCACAAGGTGGTCCCCAAGGCGCAGCCAATGCTGCCAAGCCCGCAGACAAAGCTGGGCCTCAAGGCGGTGGCAAGCCACCCCAAGCCAAAGGCGCTCAGATGCAAGCCCCCACGGGCGAGAATCCATGCACGCGAGGTTTGAATGCAGCTCGCTGAAACATCCATACGCCGGCCCGTTTTTGCCACCGTTCTTTCGTTGCTGATTCTGCTGATCGGCTCGGTCAGTTTCGACCGACTCTCGTTGCGCGAATATCCAAAAATTGACGAACCCACGGTCACCGTCAGCGTCAAGTACCCTGGCGCCTCTGCCGAGGTCATTGAGTCTCAAGTGACCAAGCCACTGGAAGATTCCATTGCGGGTATTGATGCCGTCGATGTCATCACTTCCATCAGCCGTGCCGATCAGTCCCAAATCACGGTCAAGTTTCGTTTGGAAAAAGATGCTGACACGGCTGCTGCTGAAGTACGCGATCGAACTTCGAGAATTCGCGGTCGCTTGCCACAAGCCATTGAAGAGCCTGTCATTGCCAAAGTAGAGGCTGACGCCTTCCCTGTCATTTGGTTGGCCTTCTCCAGCGAAACTTTGTCGCCTCTGCAAATCAATGACTTGATCAATCGGGTGGTGAAGCCCCGCCTTCAAACTGTGACGGGCGTGGCCGATGTTCGAATTTTTGGCGAACGCAAATATGCCATGCGCGTTTGGTTGGATGCTGAGCGCATGGCGGCATACAGGCTGACTTCACAAGATGTTGAGGATGCAATTCGACGCAGCAATTTGGAATTGCCAGCAGGGCGAATTGAATCGCAACTGCGTGAGTTCAGCGTGACTTCCCAAACAGACCTGATCAGGCCAGGCCAGTTTGGCGACATCACCATACGCAATGTGAATGGATTTCCCATCAAGATTCGCGATGTTGCCAAAGTCGAAGAGGGCACCGCTGATGATCGAAGTCGAGTTCGTTTGAACGGCATATCGGCCATCTCAGCTGGTGTGATTCGCCAAGCCACCGCCAATCCCTTGGAATTGTCCAAAGGTGTTCGGGAGATGATGCCGCGATTGAAGCAAGACTTGCCAGCCGATTTGCTCATGAATGTAGCCAATGACAACTCTGTTTTTATCGACAGGTCCATCAAGAGTGTGTTTAAAACCATTGCCGAAGCCGTGGTTTTGGTTGCTTTAGTGATCTTTGTTTTCCTGCGTACTTTCCGCGCTTCCATCATCCCCATCATCACCATTCCTGTGAGTTTGATTGGCACCTTTGCCATGATGGCATTGGCTGGCTTCACCATCAACACCCTGACCTTGTTGGCGCTGGTCTTGGCCATTGGTTTGGTGGTGGACGATGCCATTGTGATGTTGGAAAACATCTATCGACACATTGAAGAAGGCATGGATCCTTTCTCTGCTGCCATTAAAGGCGCCAAGGAAATTGGTTTTGCCATTGTGGCCATGTCGCTCACGCTGGTGGCTGTGTTTGCGCCACTTGCTTTCACACCGGGCAGAACAGGCAAGCTGTTCAGTGAATTTGCTTTGGCGCTGGCTGGCGCGGTGTTGGTCTCTGGCTTTGTGGCTTTGACTTTGTCGCCCATGATGAGTTCTTTGTTGCTCAAACACAATCCCAATCCAAACCGATTCGATCGTTTCATGGAGTTCTTGCTTACCGGCTTGTCCAACGGATACGAAAGATTTTTGCGATTTGTCCTTCGAAAAGCCCGTTGGTTGGTGGTGCTGATCATGGCATCTTGTGGTGTGGGCATTGCCTTGGTGTATCCCACCATGAAGCAAGAACTGTCACCTTTGGAAGACCGTGGTACCGTCCTGGCCACGGTGACAGCGCCCGATGGTTCTACTTTGGACTACACCGACAAATACGCCAAGATGTTGGAGAGGATTGGCAGTGCCTATCCAGAATTCGACCGAATCTTTGCCAATCTGGGCAACCCCACTGTGGCTCAGGGCAGTGTCATTTACCGCGCGGTTGATTGGGATGAACGCAAGCGCACCACGCTTGAAATTGCGCGTGAGATGCAGGGCAAGTTCAACGGCATTGCAGGCGTCAATGCGTTCCCCATTACACCGCCGTCGCTGGGACAAGGCTTCAGGGAGCGTCCTGTTAATTTCGTGATTCAAACGTCCGACAGCTATCAAAATTTGAATGCGGTCACGCGACAAATGCTGGATGAAATTGCCAAAAATCCAGGTTTCATTGCTCCCGACGTTGATTTGCGTTTGAACAAGCCTGAACTGCGCATCGATATCGATCGAATCAAGGCCGCAGAATTGGGAGTCAGTGTGGATGTGGTGGCCAGAGCCATTGAAACCATGCTAGGTGGACGCAATGTGACGCGTTACAAGCGTGATGCAGAACAATATGACGTCATTGTTCAAACTCAGGCAACAGGGCGCAACACCCCTGAAGACATTGACAACATTTACGTTCGAGGTCGCAACGACGCAGTGATCCCTCTAAGTGCTTTGGTCAAAGTGAGAGAAAGCGTTTCTCCCCGAGAATTGAATCACTTTGGACAGCGCCGCTCAGTGACCATCACAGCCAACTTGGCGCCCGACTACGCCTTGGGTGAAGCCTTGAACTTCTTAGAAAAAACTGCCGCGGGCATTCTTAAGACGGGCTACACCACCGAGCTCAATGGCACCTCGCGTGAATTTAGAAATTCTCAGGGTGCATTGGTCATCGTTTTTGTGCTGGCTTTGTTCTTTATCTTTTTGGTGCTGGCCGCTCAATTTGAAAGTTTCATTGATCCCTTTGTGATCATGTTGTCGGTTCCTTTGTCCATGTTTGGAGCCCTCATCACATTGAAGCTGACGGGCGGAACACTCAACGTCTACTCGCAAATTGGTTTGATTACCTTGGTTGGCTTGATTACCAAACATGGTATTTTGATTGTTGAATTTACCAACCAATTGCGAGAGCAAGGCATGGAGACGTTCGAAGCCATTGTGAAGGCCTCCAGCCAACGCTTGCGGCCTATTTTGATGACCACCGGCGCCATGGTGCTGGGTGCATTGCCATTGGCCTTGGCCACAGGCGCTGGCGCAGAGAGTCGCATTCAAATCGGCTGGGTGATTGTGGGGGGCATGAGTTTTGGAACGCTGTTGACCGTCTTTGTGGTGCCCACCATGTACTCTTTGTTTGCACGCAAAAAAGTACCTGGCCCGAACAAAACGAATTTAGCAGACGAGCCTGCTGAGTCAGCACACGCACATTGATACCTTCACAACTCAAAAAAATAGCGCCTTCTGGCGCTATTTTTTTTGAGATCTCACTTAAAGCATCAGAACGTCAACCCAATCGCCCACTTGCGCGGTGCCTTGCTGGTGCGACAAAACAATCAAGGCATTGGCCTGCACCATGGAGCTCAATACACCAGAACCCTGATTGCCAGTGGTTACCACTTCAAGTTCACCATTGGCGTTGCGCGACACAAGGCCTCTTTGGTATTCGGTTCGGCCTGGTTTTTTTCTCAGGACCTCCAGCGTTTTGGCCCTCATCATGGGCGCAGGGCTTGCGCTGCTGCCCATCATTTTCAGCAAGGCTGGTTTGACGAAGGCCAAAAATGTCACCATGACGGCCACTGGGTTGCCAGGCAGGCCAAACAAAATAGCAGATCGATTGTCTTTTTGAATGCGCCCCACCGCCATGGGGCGACCCGGGCGCATGGCAATTTTCCAAAACACCACATCGCCCAGTTTTTTCATCATGGCTTTGGTGAAGTCTGCTTCTCCCACACTCACGCCGCCGCTGGTGATGATGGCGTCGGCTTGTTCGGCTGCTTGATGGAATGCTTGTTCCAACAAAATGGGGTTGTCTTTGACCACCCCCATGTCCACCATCTCACAACCCATTGATTGCAACATGCCATGCACGGTATAGCGATTGCTGTCGAAGACAGCACCTTCTCTGGGAGACTCACCCAAACTTAAAATTTCATCGCCCGTAGAAAAGTAGGCCACGCGCAAGCGCCTGACCACTGACACCCTTGGAACGCCTAAGCTCGCTAGCAATCCTGCAGCTGCAGGGGTAATCAGGGCGCCCTTGCTGAGCGCTGCTTTGCCTTGCATGATGTCTTCACCGCACAACCTGCGGTTGTCGCCAACTTGAAGCAGGCCCGCTGGTACTTCAATTTCATTTTCGGCGCGCATCTTGCAAAGCTCTTGGGGCACCACTGTGTTCAAGCCTTGAGGCATGATGGCGCCCGTCATGATCTTCACGCATTCGCCTTCTTGGACCTGACCTTGCCAGGCTTTACCGGCCAAAGCGGTTCCAACAACTTTGAGTGACAAAGCTTGCGCCTTGTTCAGTGCAGTGCCATCAAAGGCGTATCCGTCCATGGCTGAGTTGTCATGTGGCGGCACGTTGATCGGGCTGATCACGTCTTGCGATGTCACTCTGCCCAGGGCCGCGAAGATATCAACTGATTCTGAGTCTTGAACAGGCGCCACCAATTGGTCCAAAAACTTCAAGACTTCGCTGGCTGGCAGCGCTTGAGGGTCATACGCTTCTAGTTTGGCCGCAATGTCAGCCAGTGACGGTGAGTGTGTCATTTGGATTGTTCTAAGCGGTGCAATTCTTCTAGGGTGTTGGCATTGAAGAAAGCTCTAGGATCGACATCGTCGGTGTCAAAGGGCACCAGCACTGTTTTGTGCTGGGCTGTCCAAGCATCAATTTTCCGGCCGCCAGTTTGCATGAACTTCACAAGGCTTTCCAACAAACTCACTCGCATCAAGCAAAAGACGGGTTGTGCCCGAACACTGCCGTCTTCCTCTTTGGCCGCGGCCACTGCGATCTCGGCATCTTCATTGATCAAAGCATCTAGCAAACGTTGGGTTAAATTCAAAGGAAACAAAGGGCTATCGCACGGAACGGTGAGGAGCAAGTCTGTTTCGCAACGCTCCAGTCCCGTTAAAAATCCAGCAAGTGGTCCGGCAAAGCCATCTGTGCTGTCGGGCCAGACCTGAACGCCGAAAGACTCGTAGGCCGACAAATTTCGATTGGCTACAACCATCATCTCAGACAGAGTCACTGCGTCTTGCATTTGCAGCCGCATGAGGGTGTGAAGGGTGAGTGGCGTCCCATTGAAGTTTTGCAGTCCTTTGTCGATGCCGCCCATGCGGGCACCGCGGCCTCCGGCCAATATCAATCCTGTGATGCTGAGATCGTTCATAAATAAAAGTGTTTTATAGCTTCGGACGCAGTCAGCCACCGATGTAACTCATCTCGACCTTGCGTTTGATGCCGCTAGGCGTCGAGGGCTCCCCTGTCATGGGCTCTGAGACGCGCAGCTCGGAGTATCTGTCATCTCTTTGTGCCCAAATGGCAGCGATGGCCTGGGTTAAAGCCTTGGGGTCTGTTGCACTTCGCACCAGAGGTTTGAGGTCGTAGCCTTGGGTGGCAAACAAACACAAATACAGCTGGCCTTCCGTGGTTAAGCGTGCGCGATTGCAATCGCTGCAAAAGGCTTTGGTGACACTGCTGATGAAACCAATTTCACCCAAGGCTTCTTCGTGTTGGCCGTGTTCATTCACATAACCCCAGCGTTCGGCGGTTTCGCCGGGCTGGCTGGCTTGAAGCGGCTTCAGCGACATTTCTGATTGCAAAAGTTTCAGGATGTCAGCGCTAGGCATGACCTCGTTCATGCGCCATCCATTGGTTGCACCCACATCCATGTACTCAATGAATCGAAGTGCAACGCCTTTGCCCTTGAAATACCGCGCCATGGGCAATATTTCTTGCTCGTTGGTACCCCGCTTGACCACCATGTTGACTTTGATGGGGCCAAGCCCGGCCGCTTTGGCGGCTTCAATGCCCTCAAGCACATCGCTGACTGGAAAGTCAACGTCGTTCATGCGTTTGAAAACGGCGTCGTCGAGGCCGTCTAAGCTCACCGTAACCCGTTTCAGGCCGGCATTTTTGAGTGCTTGCGCTTTGCGTGCCAGCAAAGAGCCGTTGGTGGTCAGGGTGATGTCAAGCGGCTGACCTTCCAGCGTTTTCAATTCGGCTAATTGCTCAATCAATATTTCCAAATTCTTACGCAGCAGAGGTTCGCCACCCGTGAGACGAATTTTTTCAACGCCCAGTTCAATGAAGCTCTGAGCCGTGCGTGTGATTTCCTCAAAACTGAGCAAGGCACTGTGCGGTAAATACACATAATCGTTATTGAAAATTTCTTTGGGCATGCAATAACTGCAACGGAAATTGCATCGGTCCGTTACGCTGATTCGCAAATCGCGCAAGGGCCGTTTTCTTTGATCTTGAAGTGCTTGTCCTGACTGCCAAGCGTGCCCTGTCAAGACCTCTGGAACAGGCAAATTGCCGAGGGGCTGACTGATGATGGGAATGACGCGTTCAGACACAAGGAGCCCCGGCCACTGAATGGTTGTGAATCAAGTTGATTTGCATGCCTGTATTTTGCGCGTAAAAAAGCCCGATCATGTTGCCATGATCGAGCTTTGTGTGAACCGAAATCTGGTTTAGCCGTGGAATTGCATCATCAAAGGCACAATGAGCAGGGCCACAATGTTGATGATCTTGATCAACGGGTTGATGGCGGGGCCTGCTGTGTCTTTGTAAGGGTCACCCACGGTGTCGCCAGTCACAGCGGCTTTGTGAGCCTCTGAGCCTTTGCCGCCGTGATGGCCGTCTTCGATGTATTTCTTGGCATTGTCCCAAGCACCGCCGCCGGTACACATGGAAATGGCCACAAACAAGCCGGTCACAATGGTTCCCATGAGCAGACCGCCCAGGGCTTTGGGGCCCAGAACCAGACCGACCACAACGGGGACCACCACTGGCAGCAAGCTAGGAATAACCATCTCTTTGATGGCAGCCGTGGTCAGCATGTCAACAGCGCGGCCGTATTCTGGCTTGGCAGTGCCTTCCATGATGCCCTTGATTTCGCTGAATTGACGGCGTACTTCAACGACGACCGCACCCGCTGCGCGGCCAACGGCCTCCATGGCCATCGCGCCAAACAAGTAGGGGATGAGGCCGCCAATGAACAAGCCCACAATGACCATGGGGTCGGACAAGTCAAAAGAAATGGCCTTGCCATAGGTTTCAAGCTTGTGGGTGTAATCGGCAAACAAAACCAGGGAAGCCAAGCCTGCAGAGCCAATGGCATAGCCTTTGGTCACGGCTTTGGTGGTGTTGCCCACGGCATCCAAGGGATCTGTGATGTCGCGCACACTGCTTGGCAGTTCTGCCATTTCGGCAATACCGCCAGCGTTGTCTGTGATGGGGCCATAAGCGTCCAAAGCCACCACAATGCCTGCCATTGAAAGCATCGACATGGCCGCTACGGCAATGCCATACAAACCAGCCAAGTTGTAAGACGCCAAGATACCCATACACACAAAAATCACGGGCCAAGCTGTGGAGCGCATTGAAACGCCCAAGCCGGCAATGATGTTGGTGCCGTGACCCGTGGTGGAAGCCTGAGCAATGTGTTGAACAGGGCTGTATTGGGTACCGGTATAAAACTCAGTGATCCACACCAAAGCTGCAGTCAAAATCAAGCCAACGGCGCAAGCACCGAACAACTTCATTTGGCTACCGCTGGCCGTGATGGCATTGTCCGGCATGATCCAAATGGTGACGAAGTAGAAAGCGATGAGTGACAAAACGCCTGCAATGGCCAAACCTTTGTACAAGGCGGGCATCACGTTGGTCATGCCAGGCGAGGCTTTGACAAAGAAGCAACCAATGATGGAAGCCACGATAGAGACTGCACCCAAGGCAAGGGGGTACATCACGGCATTGCCAGGCGCGCCAGCAATGAGAAGTGAGCCCAAGACCATGGTGGCAATCAAGGTAACCGCGTAGGTTTCAAACAAGTCGGCGGCCATGCCAGCGCAGTCGCCCACGTTGTCGCCCACGTTGTCTGCAATCACGGCAGGGTTGCGAGGGTCATCCTCTGGAATGCCAGCCTCTACCTTACCGACCAGGTCGGCACCCACGTCAGCACCTTTGGTGAAGATGCCGCCGCCCAAACGGGCAAAGATGGAAATGAGGGATGAGCCAAAGGCAAAACCAATGAGGGGATTCAAGATGGCAGACAACTTGAGATCGGGGGTGTGGTTGCCATTACCAGCCAAGAACCAGTAAAAGCCTGTGACACCCAACAGACCAAGGCCCACCACCAGCATGCCAGTGATGGCACCGCCACGGAAAGCAACGTCGAGGGCAGGGCCGATACCTTTGGTAGCCGCTTGTGCGGTACGCACATTGGCTCGAACGGAAATGTTCATGCCGATGAAGCCGCAGGCGCCGGATAACACGGCCCCAATGACGAAGCCAATGGCTGTCAAGCTGTCCAAGAACACACCCATGAGGATGGCCAAGACGATACCTACGATGGCAATGGTTTTGTATTGTCTGGCCAGATAAGCCGCTGCACCTGCTTGAATGGCGGCTGCAATTTCTTGCATCCGGGCATTGCCAGGGTCTTGAGCCAAAATCCAACCGCGTGCCCAAACGCCATAAATTACGGCGATCAGTCCGCAAACGAGCGCCAAAATCAACGCTGAGTTGCCTGTCATAAATCAATCTCCTTAGTTTTTTACTACTTGGAGGAGGTGCAACGCTTGAGGAACACCTCCGGGCGTTGCTTCCTCGCTCCCACAAGGAGTCGATTGGCCAACTAAAGCATTAAAAGGGCAATGTTCGGAAGAAGCAAGCCCTGTGAAAGTAAAATCGGGGTTAATCCTAAGCTTCTTAGGTTTACTTCAACTTTTTATATTCCTGAAAAATGTCCCTAGACAACGTTACCCCTGGCAGCAAAGTTCCTGAACAATTCAACGTCATCATCGAAATTCCGATGAATGCCGATCCCGTGAAATACGAAGTCGACAAGGCCACTGGCGCTATTTTTGTCGACCGTTTCATGAGCACGGCCATGCATTACCCCACCAACTACGGCTATGTGCCCAAAACCATCAGTGGTGACGGCGATCCTGTGGACGTCCTGGTCATCACGCCAGTGCCCCTCATTCCTGGTGTGGTG
>JACCDP010026329.1_pt1 | contig 12895 bp, 9 predicted proteins | sample 7445841 | NCBI WGS metagenome assembly JACCDP01 (sample SAMN15323441, study PRJNA562643) | freshwater metagenome | isolation source: river surface water | place: USA:Blue River Watershed | collected 2017-08-17
CATAGGGTGGGGACAAAAAAAATCCCGCCTAGTAGGGCAGGATTTCAATATTGGTTAAAGACGCTTTAAAGCGTGTTCAATTACTTTTTCTTAACCACTTGCTTTACAGCAACGTGCTTAGCTAACTTGCTCTTTAAATTAGCAGCTTTGTTTTTGTGGATGATTCCACGCTTTGCTAATTTATCGATTTGAGAAACGATTGTTGGTAACTTTTCGTCGTAAGCTTTTTGTTCTTCTATTGTCTTTAAATCACGAATAGCGTTACGGGTAGTTTTACCATAATAACGGTTTCTATCGCGACGTTTAGTTGCTTGTCTTACATCTTTTTTTGTAGCCGAATGATTTGCCATGTACTAATTAATTTTCAGGAGGGCAAAGGTAAGGGACTTGTGCAAATATTAAAAATTAAAATGAAAAAAAATAAAAATTCAGTATAACTAATTGAAATTCAATTAGTTGAAATGAATCCAAAAACCTATTTTTTCACTATTTGAGTATAAAATGGGGATTATCTGTGAAAACACAAAAAATAGGGCTGCTGAAGATCAAAATCTTACTTAGATTTTTAGCGCATTTTACTTTATTAATCAATCATTTAAACCGATATTTGCGTACCTAGTTTTACAAATAAACGAAAGGATATACAATGAAGGATTTCAGCTACATCACCAACTCCCATCCAGCCTTCATAGAAGGTTTGTACCAACAATTTTTAACTGATCCTGCATCAGTAGACCCAGATATCATTAAATTTTTTGAAGGCTTCGATTTTGCGATGCAAAACGGCACAGCAGCTCCTGCTCAAGGGGCTTCAGCACCCTCCTCATTATCCAATGTAAGTGCAGATTGGGCGAATGAAATTAAAGTGTACCGTTTGATTTTGGGCTACAGAAATAAAGGACATTTAATTGCAACAACCAATCCAATTCGTACTAGAAAGGATAGAGGGGCTAATTTAGATCTAGCTTGCTTTGAATTGACCGAGGCGGATTTAGATAAAACATTTCAGGTTGGTTCCATTATTGGATTAGGTGCAACTACTTTGAAAAATATCCTTGCACATTTACAAAAAACCTATGCGCATAATTTGGGCATTGAGTTTAAATATATTTCTGATCAAAAAGTAATCGATTGGTTAACCGATGAATTTGAAAATAAATTCAGTCAACCAATTCCATTAGATCAGAAAAAACACATCCTTGAAAAATTAAATCAAGGTGTTATTTTCGAAAAATTCTTACATACTAAATACATTGGACAAAAGCGTTTCTCTTTAGAAGGCGGGGAGTCTACGATTGCTGCATTAGATGCGATCATCAACACTGCAGGAGCGCACGGAGTAGAAGAAGTAGTGATTGGTATGGCGCATCGTGGAAGATTGAATGTGCTTGCAAATATCATGGGCAAAACCTATGAACAAATTTTTAGTGAATTTGAAGGAACTGCAGTATTAGATCAAACCATGGGTAGCGGTGACGTGAAATACCATATGGGCTTCTCTTCTGAAGTAACCACTTTCGGTAATAAAAAAGTGCATCTTAAATTGATGCCTAACCCATCGCACTTAGAAGCAGTAGATCCGGTAGTTTTAGGATTTGCGCGTGCTAAGTCAGATATCTTGTACAAATCGGATGTTTCTAAAATTTTACCAATTCTAATTCATGGTGATGCATCTGTGGCTGGTCAGGGTATTGTGTATGAAATATTACAGATGTGTCAATTGAATGGTTATAAAACTGGTGGTACAATTCACTTTGTAATTAATAATCAAATTGGATTCACAACAGATTTTGATGATGCAAGAAGTGCGAACTATTGTACCTCCATTGCTGCAATGGTGCAAGCACCTGTAATACATGTGAATGGAGATGATGCGGAGGCAGTGGTGAAAGCCGTGCAAATTGCAACAACCTATAGACAATTATTCAAGAACGATATTTTCATTGACATGGTTTGCTACAGAAAGCATGGACACAATGAAGGAGATGATCCAAAATATACGCAACCTCAATTATATAGCTTAATTGAAAAACATAAGAATCCTAGAGAAACTTATGCAGAATACCTTTTACAAAACGGAGAGGCAAGTGCGCAAGAATTAGCAAAGGAAATGGAAAAGAAATTCTGGTCCGATCTTCAAGCAAGATTAGATGAGGTGAAACAACATCCATTGCCTTATAAATACCAAGCGCCTGAATTGGCGTGGGAAGAAATGCGTAAAGCAACGAACGAAGATTTTATTGCTTCACCTGATACTTCAATTACTGCTGAAAAAGCGAAATCTATATTTGATGCTTTAATGAAATGGCCTGCTAGTTTTACGCCATTAAAAAAAGTTGATAAATTAATTCAAGAGAAAGTAAAATTATACGAGACAGAACAAAAGATAGATTGGGCGACCGGTGAATTAATGGCTTATGCATCTTTATTAGCAGAAGGCAAAACGGTTCGTATGAGTGGACAGGATGTGAAGCGTGGTACATTTAGTCATCGTCATGCTGTTATAGTAGATGAAAATACCAACGAACAATTTAATCGCTTGAATCAGGTTGCAGAAGGACAAGAACCTTTTAGAATTTATAATTCATTATTGAGCGAGTACGGTGTTCTTGGATTCGAATACGGCTATGCATTAGCAAACGCCGATGCTTTAGTAGTATGGGAAGCACAGTTTGGAGATTTCTCAAATGGTGCGCAAACAATCATCGACCAATTTATTGCAGCAGGTGAACAAAAATGGCAACGTCAAAATGGGGTGGTCATGTTATTACCTCATGGATACGAAGGCCAAGGTCCAGAACATAGTAGTGCAAGATTAGAGCGATATTTACAATTGTGTGCAGAACACAATATGGTGATCACCAATGTAACCACTGCGGCGAATTTATTCCATGCATTGAGAAGACAGCTAGCATGGTCATTCAGAAAACCAATGATTAACTTCTCGCCTAAAGCCAATTTAAGAAGCCCGGCCACATTTAGTCCGATGGCTGATTTAACAAAAGGCGGATTCAAAGAAGTAATTGATGATCCATTTGTTCAAAAAGTAGAAGATGTTAAAAAAGTATTGTTCTGCTCTGGTAAGATTTATTATGAAATGGCAGAGCGTCAAAAAACTGAACAAAGAACAGATATCGCCATTGTGCGTATAGAACAATTGTATCCATTGCCTGTTCAACAGATTACCGCATTGCACCAAAAATATGGTAAAGCAATTTGGTTCTGGGTACAAGAAGAGCCTTTGAATATGGGTGCTGCTAGTTTCTTGCAAATGAATTTGAAGGCAATTAAGTATGGTGTGATTAGTAGACAAGCAAGTGCTGCAACAGCAACTGGTTATGCTAAAGTGCACGCGAAAGAACAAAATGAAATAATAACAACTGCGTTTTCTATCTAAAATATTAAAACATGATTTCCATTAAAGTACCTACAGTAGGAGAATCTATCACAGAAGTAACTTTGTTAAAGTGGACTAAGCCAGAAGGCGCTTGGGTAGACCGTGACGAAGTCATTGCTGAGTTAGAAAGTGAAAAAGCAACTTTCGAAGTGAACGCTGAACAAGCGGGTACATTACACCATAAAGCAACCGAAGGGGATAGTATTTTAATTGGAGCGATCTTAGCAGACATTGATGAGAAAGCGACTAAGCCAGCTGGTGAAGCACCAAAGCCTGAAACTGCTGCAGCTCCAACGACTCCAACGACTCCTTCAACACCTGCAGCTTCAACAGCTCCTGTAACGAGTGTTCCAAATAATGTAAAAGCAACACCTGTTGCTGCTGCCATCATCGCAGACAAAAAAGTAGACACCAATCAAATTAAAGCGAGTGGTTTTGCTGGAAAGATTACAAAAGTAGATGTATTGGATGCATTAAATAATCCTGGCAAAATACAGTTTGCTGGACAAGACTTATTCTCTCGCAATGTGCGTCCAGAGAAAATGTCTAACCTAAGAAAAACAATTAGCCGTCGTTTAGTTGAGGCAAAGAATACCACTGCCATGTTAACTACTTTCAATGAAGTAGATATGACTGGCATTATGCAGATCAGAAAACAATACAAGGATAAGTTTAAAGAAGCACATGGTGTGAATTTAGGATTCATGAGTTTCTTTGCTAAAGCTTGTGCGATTGCTTTGACGGAGTGGCCTTCTGTAAATGCATTCATTGACGGAGATCAATTGTTATACCATGATTATGCAGACATTAGTATTGCTGTAAGTACACCAAGAGGCTTGACTGTTCCTGTAATCAGAAACGTTGAAAGCTTAAGTATGGCGGGTATCGAGAAAAAAGTAATTGAATTAGCAGGCAAAGCAAGAGATAGCAAGTTAACTGCAGAAGAATTAACTGGCGGTACTTTTACCATCACCAATGGAGGTGTATTTGGAAGTTTAATGAGTACCCCAATCATAAATATTCCTCAGTCTGCTATATTAGGTATGCATAAAATTCAAGATCGTCCAATGGCAGTGAATGGTGAAGTTAAAATTTTACCAATGATGTACTTAGCATTAAGTTATGATCACAGAATCATTGATGGTCGTGAGAGTGTAGGCTTCTTAGTAAGAGTAAAAGAGTTGTTAGAAAATCCAGCACTTTTATTAATTGCTAAAGATCCTGTAGCAAGTTTATTAGAATTATAATTCAAAGAAAAAAGAATATCAGAAAGTCATGTTTTGCATGACTTTCTTTTTTATAGCATGACGCATCAAAATCAACATCAAGAAACTGCTCAAAAATTAATTACTGCTTATCAAGGGCCGGAACCTTTGGCGGCTTACTTGAAAAAATATTTTGCTGCCAATAAAAAACACGGAAGTAAAGACCGCAAGAGTATCAGTGCTTTTTGTTATGCGCATTTTAGGGATATGCATGCAAATTTTCCTTTACAGGAAGCTATTTCAAAGGAAATAGATATCCCTACATTCATCCATTCTCATACCATTCAGCCTTTATTATTTATTAGAATTAGACCTTGGCAAAAAGAAAAAGTGATAGCTGCATTGCTTGCTGCGTCTATTGAATATACACAGGTGCATGAGCATTGCTTTGCATTTTCAAATACTACATCATTGCAAAATGTATTGGCATTGAACAAAGAGGCGGTGATTCAGGATTTAAACTCACAAGCAATTGCAGATTTATTGCAATTTGTTCCAACTAGTATAGAAACACCCATTCAGGTTTGGGATGCATGCGCTGCAAGTGGTGGTAAAACTATTTTAATGTTTGATACCATGCAGAATATTCGCATGCATGTATCGGATGTGAGAGAAAGTATTTTATTCAATGCAGACAAACGCTTGCAAGAAGCGGGAATTCGTCCAGCAAGTGTTCAAGTGATTGACTTGACAGAACCATTTGATATCAAGAAGCCTTTTGATTTTGTGTTTGCAGACTTACCTTGTTCTGGTTCTGGAACATGGGGTAGAACACCAGAACAGATTGCTTTTTTCAAAAAGAAAGATTTAGATTACTATACCAATTTGCAATCAAAAATCATTGCTAATATTTTACCTACTGTAAAATTAAATGGGCATCTACTTATTGCAACATGTTCCGTATACGCAGCAGAGAATGAAGCGCATGTTAATGCAATATTAGCGCAAGGTGAATTTGAATTGATAAAGCAACAATATTTTATTGGCTATACCAAACAAGCAGACACCTTGTTTGGTGCTATACTAAAACGCCGCTCTGTATAATACCTCCGGCAACTACATCGTCGCCTTCATAAAACACGGCACTTTGTCCGGGTGCAATACTCTTTACATTTTCATAAAATCTTGCTTGAACACCCATGTCGGTGTGTGATAAGGTACACAATGCACCAGTATCGTGGTACCTGATTTTAGCCATCAAGTCCATTGACGTTGGAAGGTGATCGTATTTGATCCAATTCATTTTTGCAACCATCATATCGTTCTTATCTAAGTCTGATTCATCTCCAATCACCACTATATTTTTTTCAGGATCAATCGCTGTAACGTATACTGGATGGCCCATTGCTAATTCTAAACCTTTCCTTTGACCAATGGTATAAAATGGATATCCTTTATGTTTACCTAATCTTTTTCCTTTATTATCTACAAACCATCCGCCATTTACTTTTTCTTCTAATCCATCCACACGACGTTTTAAAAACCCTCTATAATCATTGTCAGGAACGAAACATATTTCATAGCTCTCGCTTTTTTTAGCCAGTTCTGGATAGCCCATATCAATGGCCATTTGTTTGATATCTTTTTTATGCATTCCACCTAGCGGTAGGATGGTACGCTTTAATAAGTCTTGATCCACACCCCATAATACATAGCTTTGATCCTTGGTTTCATCTAATCCTTTTGAAATCACATAACGTCCATTATCGTGTTGACGTACTTTAGCATAATGTCCTGTTGCAATAAATTCACAACCCAATGCATCTGCTCTTTTAAGTAAGGCGCGCCATTTAATATGCGTGTTGCACATGACACATGGGTTGGGGGTTCTGCCAGCTAAATATTCTTCTACAAAATTTTCGATGACAAAGTCACCAAATTCTTCTCTGATATCTAATATGTAATGTGGAAATCCATTGTTCACGGCCGCCATTCTAGCGTCGTTGAATGAATCGATATTGCAACAGCCTGTTTCCTTGCCATTGGCATTACTGGTGGAATAGTCCCATGTTTTCATGGTAATCCCAACTACTTCATATCCTTCGTTGTGTAAGAGAATTGCAGCGACTGTGCTATCTATTCCGCCGCTCATTGCGACAAGTACCTTTCCTTTTTTGCTCATATTTCGGTGGCCAGTTAAAAGTTGGCTTGGCACAAAAGTAATAAAAAATTACTACCTTCATTGTCTTAGAAAGTTAAAATATACAATATGATAAAGTTACAAGTCATCGGGAATTTAGGCAAGGACGCCGTGGTAAATAACGTAAATGGCAAGTCTGTCATCAATTTCAACGTAGCGCATACAGAAAAATACAAGGACGCGCAAGGGGTACAAAAAGACAGAACTACTTGGGTAGATTGCTCTTATTGGACAGATCGTACTGCTGTAGCACCTTATTTAAAGAAGGGCACACAAGTATATGTAGAAGGAACACCAGATGTAAGATCTTATACCACTGCAGATGGTCGTCAAGGGGCATCTTTGACATTAAGAATTGTATCGGTACAATTATTAGGTGCGAAACCTTCAGGTGGTTCTGGTGGAGAACAATCCAACTATGGTGGTGAATCTAATCCTACTCAAAGCTATAATCCTGCACCAACAGCAGCTGATAGCAATGAAGCAATGGATGATTTGCCATTCTAATATTATTTAAGCTTTAGCTCAAAAGGTGTACTTGTCAGTACACCTTTTTTATTTGTAAATTTGTGCTATGGAATCAAATCATAATTATACATACCAACAATTAGCTGCATTTGCAGAAGCTGTTTTTTTAAAAATGGGCTGTACTGATTCAGATGCAGCATTAGCGACTAAAGTATTATTATCTGCCGATTTAAGAGGCATTGATAGTCATGGTATTGCTAGGTTGGTAGGCTATGTTAGATTATGGGAAATTGGGAGGATCAATGCAACACCTAATATTAAGGTTGTTCATGAAACGCCTTCTACGGCTGTGATTGACGGCGACAGAGGTTTAGGGTTGATAGTAGCTCCAAGAGCCATGGAAATTGCAATGGAGAAAGCAAAACAAGTAGGGACAGGATGGGTTAGTGTTAAAAATAGTAATCATTTTGGTATTGCTGGTTACCATGCCATGATGGCTTTGGAACAGGAGATGATTGGTATTGCCATGACCAATGCAAGCGCATTAGTGGCACCGACTTATGCAGCAGAAAAATTATTAGGAACCAATCCAATCGCTGTGGCCATTCCAGCAGGTGAGGAAGCGCCATTTGTAGCTGATTTTGCAACGACCACTGCAGCAAATGGTAAATTAGAAATTGCACAAAGAAATAATATTTCTATTCCTTTGGGTTGGGCACAAGACGCAGAGGGCAATGCAACACAGGACGCCAATATTTTAAAAAAAGGAGGAGCTCTTTTGCCATTAGGATCGGAGAAAGAGCAGGGTAGTCATAAAGGATATGCATTAGGTTCTATTGTTGATATTTTCTCTGCTGTTTTAAGTGGTGCAAGTTTTGGTCCATGGGCACCTCCGTTTCCTGCTTATGTTCCAATGCCAGAAAATATGCCTGGAGAAGGGCTTGGACATTTTATTGGTGCCATGCGTATTGATGCATTTAGACCGGCAGCTGATTTTAAATCCAATATGGATCTATGGTTGCATCGTTTTAGAAATGCAACCCCTGCATCAGGACATGAACAAGTTTATGTAGCAGGAGATATAGAACGTGCAATGGAAAAAGAACGCATGCAAAAAGGCATTCCTTTGGTAGGTGCAGTGCAAAATGATTTAAAGGCTTTAGCAGAAAAGATGTCCTTGTCATTTGAATGCAAGATCTAACAATTGCATATACCTTTTCTATTTACCTTTGGTATACTTATTTAAGATGAATCCTTTAAAATAGAGATGGAATGAAAGTAATGAAGTTTGGTGGCACAAGTGTTGGTAAGCCAGAGAGAATGCGTCAGATTGCAGAATTGATAACAGCGGATAAAGAACCAGTCATAGTGGTACTAAGTGCATTAAGTGGAACAACTAATACCTTAGTAGAGATAAGTAATCGACTGGCTGCTTCAGATAATCAAGGAGCAAGTAAAAAAATAACAATTCTTGAATATCACTATCAAGAATTTATTGATGATTTATTACAAGATGCTGCTATTCATTCTAGAGCCAAAGTTATATTGAATGAGCATTTTGAGTTTTTGCGTATTACACAAAAAATTTCTTTGAGCGATGCTTTGAATAAAGACATTTTAGCTCAAGGAGAATTACTGAGTACTAAGTTATTTTCTTTGTTTTTAGAACAAGCAAAAATCGAACATATTTTATTGCCTGCCCTAGACTTTATGCGTCTAGACCAAAATGAGGAACCAGACTTAGCTTTGATACAAGAAAAGTTAAATGGGTTACTTGCAAATTATTCAAATAGCAACATTTATGTTACACAAGGATATATCTGTCGCAATGCAAGAGGGGAAGTGGATAATTTAAAAAGAGGAGGAAGTGATTATACTGCTTCTTTAATTGCTGCTGCGTTAAAGGCTAGTGTTTGTGAGATTTGGACCGATATAGATGGTATGCACAACAACGATCCAAGAGTGGTAGATAAAACAGTCGCGATTGAGCAATTGAGTTTTGATGAAGCAGCTGAGTTAGCTTATTTTGGCGCAAAAATTTTGCATCCAACATGTATTTGGCCAGCTCAGCAAGAAAATATTCCGGTTAAATTATTAAATACTATGCAGCCTTCTGCACTTGGAACCGTTATAAAAAAAGAAGCGGGTAGTATAGGGGTGAAAGCAGTAGCAGCAAAGGATAATATTATTGCCATTAAAATTAAAAGTAGTCGAATGCTTTTAGCATATGGATTTTTAAGAAAAATATTTGAAGTTTTTGAGAAATATAAAACACCTATTGATATGATTACTACTTCTGAAGTAGCCGTATCTGTCACTATTGATAGCGATATTCATTTGAATGAAATTATTGATGAATTAAGCAATATTGCATCTGTTGAAGTTGAGAGAGGTCAAACAATTGTGTCTATTGTAGGGAATGAAATTGCTAAAACCGATGAAGTACTCAATAAATTATTTCAATCTATTAATGAGATTCCAATCACCATGGTAAGTTATGGGGGTAGCCCACATAATATTAGTTTGTTAATACCTAGTGGGCAAAAGGCTAAAACCTTACAATTGATAAACAAAGGATTGTTTGATTTATAATCAACACTTTATTTAATTTACAATTTAGCACCGATTGAAATAAAGAAATTTCGACCGTCAGCTGGTAATGCACCTGGTCCTGGATAGCCTCCTGCACGTCTAGTAAAATACCTAGTGTCGTTCAAATTATTTATTCCAGCTTTTAAATTCATTTTTTTTGAAAATTTATAAGATGCAGTTAGGTCTGTAATTGTATATGCTGGAATGAATCCTGTATTGCCATTCATGGATGGAGTAGTGGTATTGTTCGCATCACTAAATGTACCACCAACATGACTTAATTGAGTGGTGAATAAAAAACCTTTATAACCAATACTTAGTCCAGTCCTTAGAATGTCTTGTGGTGCATTTTCTACTTTTTTTCCTTTTGTATTTGCATCCTTATGGTCGCCACTATATCTAGCATTTGTATAAGAATAGGAACTAAAAAAAATAATATCTGAATTTGTATTATTTGAAAAAGACCTTAATGGGTTGAATTCAACATATGTTTCTAATCCTTTGCTGGTGCTTGCTCCCACATTGGTGACAAGTCTGTAGTTAGTGCCAGAAGGAGTAATGGTACCAACACGATTATTGTATTGTAAATAAAATCCACTTAGGTCAAATTGAAGGTAATTTTTCACTTTCCCTCTGTAGCCAAGATCCAAATTATATCCCCTTGCATCTTTCAAATCCTGGTCAATTTGATCAGTAGTTGGGGGTGCTTGTAAATTTGCAAATTGAATAGGCCTATATGCTTGAGAAAAATTGGCATAGAATTCTGTAGTATTTGTTAAATGATACTCTGATCCAATCCCAACCAATACAAAATGCCTCCTTCTTTGAATTTCTTGAAGATTGATTAAAGCACCAGTTGTGCTAAATCCATTGCTTCCACTTGCTGATCCTTCCAGCCATTCATATCGAATACCAGGAATGATCAATAGTTTTTCAGTAACTCTAAAAATATTTTCAATAAATACAGCAGCATTATTTGATCTAAATTGAATATCCCTTGGATAAAGGCCTTCAACAGTTACATCATAGTCGGTTCCTGTTGTGCCTTTGCCATCTGCTAGTCGATGGGTATTGCCTGTATAAAGTCTGATCCCAGTTGAAATTGTATTTTTCATTTGCCCGATAAAGTAATCAGTAATGAATCTACTTTCAAGTCCATAGTTTCTATATTGATCTATATTAACAATTCGATTGTTATATTGATTTGTAGCATTATTAATACTGTCTTTTACTAAGATAGATTGTAAAAATCCAACACTATTTCGATCACCTATTGTTCCAAAAATTTTTGTATTCCAACGACTATGGTCATTCATTTCATATTGAATATTGATTGCTGGTGTCGTCCATTTGATATCCATCCAATTCCTATGTCTAAAACTTTGCTTTGCATTTTGTTTAATTTGCAAATCTGTTAACCCACCTGCTTGTTGGCTTCTGGTATGTGAATGAATTAATTCGAAATTGACCGAAACTTGGTTAGTGAGATGATATGTAACAGATCCGAATCCTGCTTTTGAAAAAAATTGACTATTATCTCTCCATCCTTCACCATTTCTTTGATCATAAAAAGAATAATAATTTAATTTTTCTTTTTTTCCTCCAATGGCGTTAAAGCTATTCAGTAAACCATTGCTACCAATGGTCTGTTGTGTTTCAAATTCAAAAGGTTGGTTGATTTCAGTTCCATTTTTTAAGATATAGTTGACCATTCCGCCAAACTGTGGTCCATATTGAAGTGCCCCTTGTCCTCTTACAATTTCAATTCTTTGAACAGCTTGTAGTTGTGGGTTATAATAAGCTTCCGGATATCCAAAAGGATCGGCTGCAATGTCATAGCCATTTTGTCTAATGTTAAATTCCCAACTTCTGTTAGGACTTAAACCTCTTGCAGCAATGCCAATTTGAATGCCGCTTGGATCACTTTCCCAAATATGAATACCAGGCACTTTTGCCAATACTTGTCGCATGGTATTATTGGCAATATTACCTTGTACATTATCAAGTACGATTAAAGCATTCTTTTTCCCTGCATAGATATTGGTACCAACAATTTCAGGCATTTGTTGGTAATCGCTTTTACTATTTCTACCTACAATGGTTACATCCTTTAAATTGTGCCATTGCGTACTATCTTGTTGAACTTTAATTTTTGGAGTTATTTGGGCTTGCGTCATTTGCGCGAATCCCAAAAATATTGAAAGGAATAGCCTATTTTTTTGCAATCTTATTTTCATGCCGCAAAGCTAGTTCGACTTCACAACCATGATTTATAGATTCGGGAAAGGAATTTATCAAATCGGGAAAAAAATAGGGGACAGATCAAATATCTGTCCCCTTGTGTATGATTTTAGTTCTACTAAAACTATATAAATAGAAAAAAAATCTAACTGAGTATTATTTAATTAATTTTTAGTTTTACTAAGATTAAATAAATAATAACGCGTCTCCATAAGAGAAGAAACGGTATTTATCTTTAATTGCTTTTTTATAAGCTTCCATTGCCAATTCATATCCTGCAAATGCGCAAGACATAATCAACAAACTTGTTTTTGGCAAGTGGAAATTGGTTACTAAGCTATCCGCAATATTGAAATTATAAGGAGGGTGGATAAAATGATTTGTCCATCCTTCTGCTGGCTTCAATAAACGCTGTGCAGTTACACTGCTTTCCATAGCACGCATTGCAGTAGTTCCAATAGAACATACACGTCGTCCATTTTCTTTTGCAGTATTTATAATTCTGCAAGCATCTTCGTCAATCTTAAAGTACTCGGCGTCCATTTTATGTTTGCTCAGATCTTCTACTTCAATTGGTCTGAAAGTGCTTAAACCTGTGTGTAAGGTGACTTCTGCAAAACGGATACCCAGGATTTCAGAACGCTTAATTAATTCTTTGCTAAAGTGTAATCCTGCAGTTGGAGCAGCTACAGCACCTTCATGCTTTGCATACACAGTTTGGTATCTTTCTTTATCATCTTCATCAGGCTTACGCTTAATATATTTAGGCAATGGTGTCTCACCTAAAAATTC
>JACCDP010385270.1_pt1 | contig 12895 bp, 10 predicted proteins | sample 7445841 | NCBI WGS metagenome assembly JACCDP01 (sample SAMN15323441, study PRJNA562643) | freshwater metagenome | isolation source: river surface water | place: USA:Blue River Watershed | collected 2017-08-17
AACACATACAACTCATCCAGCATATGAAGCAGGATCTGTACAAATTCGACACAAGGGTTCTTTTTTGAAAGAATGGAATTGGTTGGGTGATTCCGTTCTTCATGAAGCACGAGACTGTTTTCCCACCAGTCAGTATAATTGGGTAACGAATGATATTGGAGAAGGAGCGGAACGATTTCGATTAGAGTGTTGGTCAAATAATGCACGGTCCAAACCTATTTGGACACGAACACCAGTTGGTCCTGAGGTTGCTGTACTTGGAAAACATTGTATATTTCTAGGAGTAAAAAATAAGTTAGTGTATCATGAAGTTTGGTGTTGTGACGCAGAAACAGGAGCCAATCCAAAACGAATCTATAATGAATCATCTGAATTAGTCAACCTAAGTCTCAGCAAAGACCCTGAAGGACATCTTTATATGATTCGAGACAATAGTCAAGAATTATCTGTATATCGTATTCTTCCAACAAAGGGAGTTCCTGTTCTTGTTCATCAACGAGCACGATTTTCCATTCCTTCGTCTTGGATTCTTCCGATTGGATTTCAATATGCAGTGGAAGCACTTTGGAAAGAAAAAGGATTACTCATTCTTCGGTCGATGGGGTCTCATACCTTGTGGCATTGTTCATCAAAATCGTCCCCTCATCCTTTACTTTCAATTCCAGCAGGACGAATTGAATGGAATCCGTATGCTGCATGGAATGGAGAGCTTCCTTTGACAATTCATGTACAAACTACAGATAAATATCCTGCGGTCTATATTTGTACAAAGGATATGCAAGTCGAACTTGTGCAACCTGTTCGTCCTTCAGGATGTCAAACCAAGCGCTTTACAACCAAATCAGATGATGGAGCTGTAGTGGCTGGAATTGTCACAATGTTACATGAAGCAAAACCAACCAAACTTCTTATGATTGGTTATGGTGCATATGGAATTCCAACAGTATCTTCATGCGTAATGGAACGATGGGGGCCTTTACTTCAAAATGGATGGGCAATTGGGCATGCATTTGTTCGTGGAGGAGGAGACCATACAGAAGAATGGGCACTAGAAGGTCGTCGAGAAGGACGAATTCATACTAGGAATGACTTTGTGGCATGTATACGAAAAGTGCAAAAAATTTGTTCGATTCCACCCAAATATACAGCCATTTACGGACGTTCCGCAGGGGGATATTTAATGGGAGCTGTATTGAATACCTATCCCAATGGAGAATTATTTCAAGCAGTTTATACCGAAGTTCCTTATGTAGATGTATTACGAACAACTACGAACCCTTCTTTACCCCTAACAAAGCTAGAGTATAATGAATTTGGAAACCCCGACCAACGGTTGGATGATTTGATTCATGTTGGTGTGACAAGTCCTGCGGATGGGGCTACAATAACGGCCAGTCCGTCTGTATTTGTACTTACCCGAACAGCCGACAATGATAGTCAGGTATTTCCTTATGAGTCAGTCAAATGGATTCGAAGACTTCGAACTTCATCTGGGTCAAAAGGTGCACCAAAGTTGTGTGTGGTTGAAACAAACCAGGGACATTTTACTCCCCCCGATGTGTCTGTGGAACAGTGGAGTTTTGATTGTGCGTTCCTTGAAGCATGGATGATAAAACATTCCCCATCTCGTGCGTGAAAAAATGTTGGGTACAAGTATAGGAGAAATGGAAGTCAATATGATGTCTGCCAATGTTGCATCTGCTCGTAAAAACCGTAAATCTCGTCGTGCTGAACGCAAGTCTCGTCGTAATATGCGCAAGTCTCGTCGTGCTGAACGTAAATCCCGTCGTGCTGAACGTAAATCTCGTCGTACCATGAAGGGTGGTCGTCGTGCACGCAAGGCCCACCGCAAGTCTCATCGCAAGTCCCACCGCAAGTCCCACCGCAAGTCTCACCGCAAGGGTTCTCGTAAGGCCCACCGCAAGGCTCATCGCAAGGGTCGCAAGGGCTCTCGTAAGGGTTCCCGCAAGGCTCGTCGTGCTCACCGTAAGTAAATTTGTTTAAAAACAAGTTCAATTACACTAGGGTAATGTAGCACCCTTATTCATCAATAATCGTATACCGTGATACGACAATATCTGGTATAAGCTTTCGAAGATATAATCGACGATGTAAATCGGTATATCCATATTTTAGAATTCCATCTCTATGTTTGGCAGTTCCATATCCTTTGCAAGAAAGCAAATCATATTTTGCTGCTTCTGCAATATGGTTGGCGCACCAATCTGTTACCCATGTATCATGTGCGACTTTTGCAACAATACTTGCTGCTGCAATAGATAGATACTTTTCATCTCCATCAATAATACATGTTTGGTCTTCAATTGGTAATGCATCATTCAAAGGAAGAATCCCATCAATTAAAATACGGCGTTTTGTAGTTGATGTAAAGAGAGGTCCAGCAGCATCGACACATGCATTACAAGCTCGGCGAAACGCAAGTTGATTGGCCCGTGTTGCACCTAACACATCAATTTCTTCTGCAGTGACCATTCCAATTCCAAATGCAACTGCAAGGGTTTGTATTTGTTTTGCATATGCTTCTCGTTTTTTTGCAGATAGTTTCTTACTATCCTTGATTCCTTTCATTAATTCCCGATGAGCATCTGTCCAATGTGTTTGGGAAGGCCAAAGTACGGCAGCTGCCATCATGGGTCCCCAAAGAGGTCCACGTCCAGCCTCATCGACTCCGAGTTCGAGTACACCATCATCTTGATATACAGTTTGATACATGATTGGTTGCTTCCTCTGAACAAACAAGGAGTTCAATTTTCCTATCTCACCCTCAATAGGAAGGTATGAAAATTACGCAGTTAGGTGTTATTTTTGCAGTATTTTGTGTGGCTGTAATCATTCATAGCATGTATTTTGGCCGAGAATACTTTACATCATCTCCAACAACACGAACACCTTTAACAAAGGAAAATGTCAAGGCGCTTTTGGATGAATTTGTATTAGACTATTTGGATATGTATAAAAAACTGAAGGATTTGAATTCAAATGACTCACGTGTAGTATATCGTGTGAAACAAATGGCCAAGGATTTGAATGATTTAAATAGTCAATATCCAGCGTATGTGTATACAATTAATCAATATCCATTTGCGAACTATCCTGGGGTGACCTTGGAAGACGTAAAGATTGTGAAAGACTATATGATGAATCGAGTTGCAATAAATTTTGGGACAAATTTAGCGAAACCAGCCGATTTAGTTGATTTGGATCAGTATTCAAACCGTACTCGAGGTGTTGCAGAATTTGTGAAGAATAAAGCAAAATTGGTTGGAGTCGCACTTCCAATGGATTTTGAGCAACAAGTGCAAGGCATTTTAACAAATGTTCTTCAGTTAAAACAACGATTCCCATCATTAAAACCATCTGATATTCCAGTATTAAAATCTGATATATATTATTTCATGATGCAATTTGCAAAGAATAATTTTATTCCAGTTGCATCAGTTCAATCCGCTCCTACTCATGAAGTGGTGACAACCAATTTACCAACTCCAACTATACGCCTTACAGAACTTGTCATGACCCCACCGCCAGCACCAGCACCTGTCCAAGCAGCACCAGTCCAAGCAGCACCAGTCCCTGCACCTGCCCCAGCACCAGCACCTGTCCAAGCAGCACCTGCACCTGCTCAAGGAATGAAATTTTCAGAACTTATTCAATCATTATTATCGATGGGTACAAAACAAACTGCTGTAGACGATAGATATGCATCTGCACGTGGAAATGATTCGTCAGTTGACCCAGGATTTTTAGATAAGGTCCGGTCAATTGTTCGAGAAGAAGTGCAAACCATCAAAATGGGTCCAAAAGATAAAGTCAATGCAGGATTAAGTCAACGTTCAACAGAACCTGTACAAACAATGACTCCTCAGACGAATACAGATTCCTTACAACAAGGTACATGGTTTCGTAAGGCAGGGGATGGTGCATGTCCTTATGCAAATGGACAAATGAGCCAAGAAACTGCTCAACCTATTCCTTACCCAATTGATATGAATGATTATATACGAAAAGATAAAATTCCTTGTTGGGCTTGTACATTAAAATAAGTCTAATGAACGGATAGTCCTACAAAAATCTGCTACACAACAACCTTTCGCAAATGTTGTTTTCTAACAGGAAAAGGCCTCCGATGCACAAGGCACTTGTATTTTTTTTAGTGGTTGGGGTCATACTTTGGATTGTACTCTCTCCAGCCAAGGAACATTTTACAAATCTTATGGGAGTCAACTGGAATGAAATAAATGCAGGAACACCTCCCGCATTATATACTCAACTGCCCATCAAACAGCCGAAGACAGTCGCCATTGCTGAAGCAGGGGTTGGAAATATTCAACCAAGCCCCCCCTCTCCTGCTACTCTGCCTTCTGCACCAGTCTCGCAACGGTCCAAAGAAACACCCAATCCGTACCGAGACCCAACCAATGAACCTGCAAATTATGCCCGCATTTTACAAGTGAAAGAAGATTTGCAAGCCTTTTTTGGATTTCAAGCACAAATGTTGGAAACTACATCGGACCCCTCCATTCAAATTCCATTGACACGAGCTCGAGCCGATATGAAAGAATTGATTGATGTGCAAAGTGTAATGGAACGCAATCCCGGATTACAAAGTCGTATCACAATGAAACAATTAGATGATATTCAAAGTAATTTAGGATATTTACGAGCTACTTTACATGATTTAGAAAGTTCTGGAGCCATTCAACCACAATCTGTGGAAGGATTTACAAGTGGGTCAAACACAACACAAACTGGTCCTCGTGCAACTTTGAAACAATTACAAGAATTTCAAGTAAAAGTAGTTGTGGAAATCACACGACTTGGTGCATCCGGTACAACAGACCCTGTCATTCAAGGACGACTCAACACATTACAACGAATCAAAGATGAAGTGGACCAAGTTATCACACAACTTCAATCTGGTGCCATTACTCCAGAAACTGTTCCCATTTTTGCATCCGATATTGACAAGGCTCTTCCAGCTCTTGGTAAACCGACGGACCCTCTTCCAAATCTTTTACGAAACACTGGATTACCACCTGCGATAGCCAACTTATTTCCAGGAGGACTTTCACCAAAGGATACCGAACAAGCGAAACAAATCAATAATATTGTAAAGGGATATATGAAAAATATATTTGAGGGAGCATCATGGGGGTTGAATCTTTCCCTCCAATATGATAATCCAAATGTTTTGGAAGCTCGTCGACAAATTGCAGAGGCTGAAGCAAAACAAACAACTGGAATTCCAGGAGTTGCACCTGCTTCATTCGGACCTCAACCACAAGGTGCTGTTGTAGAAACCAATATGGTTGCACCTGCTATTGCGACACAATTGGCGACTGATGCAAGTTATGACCTTGGATTACCAGGGTTGGCCAACTCTCGTATCTTGCCACCGCCTAAATCAGGTCATTTAGACTGGAAACGACGAGTAGACCAAATTAAAGACCAAGTTCGTCGTCGAGGATTGGACCCCAAGGACTTTGGAGCGTTACCAGACAATGTAGAAGTCAGTAAAGACTATAGTTGGAGAGGTCATGCACAAATGATGTGTATGAGACTCAATTCTACAATGGACCCCGGTCTTGCAACCACTGTTGGATGTCCTCCACAAGATTGGCCAGGTTGGAAGGATTAACCATTCTCTTATGCTAGACCGAGTTTATCTAGGACCACAGAATAGAGTACTGTCAGATGTCCAAAATGGTCAATCTTGCTGGTCCAGGACTTACCTTATTGATTGGGGTAGTCTTAGGGATGTTATTAAGTCGTGTATTTATGAACCAAAAACGAGAAGGATTTTCATCGATACGACCCGAATGTAATGCATGTGGAAAACCAAGTCCATGCAATTGCCCGAGTCCTCGTCCTATTTGCCCCCCTTGTCCTCCTTGCCGAGAACCGGATTTGAGTCAATATGTATTAAAATCAACTGTACCACCTTGCCCTCCTCAACCTGATTTGAGTAAATATATGCTCAAGACCGAATGTCCACCTGTTCCAGATTTGAGTCAATATGTATTAAAATCCTCTGTTCCAAAACAACAACCTGTCATTCTTGATTGTTCAAAATGCAATAAGCCTTCTGGTGAATGCCCTCCATGCCCTCGCCCTCGTTGTCCAGAGCTAAAATGCCCAGAACCTGTCAAATGTCCTCCCCCAGCTCCTTGTCCCCGTCAAGTATGTCCACCCACAGTGGTCAAGTGCAAGGCAGAAGATGCACCTGTTCAACAAGTACGACCCTATTTGGCTCCTTTATCAGTCACTGGATTTGGTATGTAAAAATAAAACATTAAATCTATACATTTTTTAGAATTCATTTGAATGATTTCTAAGAAAGACTATTCAAATTAGGAATGCCCTTCATAGGTGCAATAGAGGGTCAGTTTGGGTATGGTCGACCGCAACTACAATCCTCTCCAATCATACAAACAAATCTTCAAATCTGGTTGGATGCAAAAAATACAAGTTCCTATCCAGGGTCTGGGTCGACATGGTCCAATCTTGTGAGTGGAAAATCTGCCTACAATTTTACCCTCGTTAATTCACCAACAACGTCAAATGTTGTTTATAATGGAACATCCAATACATCATTATCCTTTAATGGAATAAATCAATATACAAGTCCGAATACAAGTCTCTTGACTGCAGCACAATCAAATACTTGGCAAGAGACACGAGAGTTTTGGGCCTATTGGCGAGGTGCGCCAGGGTGTTTAGTGATGGAATCTGGTGCAACTGTACCAGATACAAATTGGTTTGATGCACAGGCTGCTATGAGTAATACAAATCTTGTCTATTCACTTTGGCAAGGTAATACAAGTATGACACCTTATACAGTCTTTACCTCCTTGCAGTCCAATGCATGGAATCATATCATTTGGCAACACAATAAGGCAACCAATACACTTATGGCCTATGTTAATGGTGTACAAACCTATTCAAATAGTTCTATTGCACGAACAACACCTGATTCTGCAGGAAGTCAGTTTTATACTATTTTATGTGCACCTTCTTCAACCAATTTTGGAAATGGAAGTGCATCGTATTGGAATGGAGCCTTAGGAATCTATCGATGGTATAATACTATTTTAACGTCAAATCAAATTCAATCAAATTATCAATCTGAGCGAGGACGATTTGGACGATAAGAGAAGAAGATGGGAGGAGGAACCTCTACACCAGAACCCCCGCCGCCACCGCCACCAGACCCGTCTGCATCCGATACTCCAACACAAACTCCAACACAAACTCCAACCGCATCCATTACACCAAGTCCATCATTTTGTGCCACGGATACTCCACCACCAAGTTTTATACGAGTTCAGGAAGGGGGTATGTTTACATTGCCCACACGATGGTATTGTTATCCAGAAACAAGTCTAGTTCAAATTATTCGACGAAATATAAATCGAGATATAGAATGTTATTCTCTAAATGGAAAAGATTGTGCAGGAGCTTATTCAACTGAAAACTGTTATTCATGGATTAACTATGAAGGGTCCGTAATTCCTCTTAGCTGTGGACAAAATCATGCCTACTGGTACGGTAGTACAGGTTATGATACACTTAATCACTGGTGTCAACGTGGTCATACATTACTACCCGATTATTCACCAAGTTCAACACAGACATCCCAAACGACACCATCCGCATCTTCCTCTTCTTCTGCATCACCATCCGCCTCTAGTTCTGCATCTTCTGCACCATCTCAAACACCATCACCATCCTCTACGGATTCTGTTTCCATCTCTAGTTCAGCCTCCTCATCTTCTTCTCCTTCTACTACAAGTAGCCCTTCTCATACACAATCACATAGTGTATCTGCCACTAGTAGTATGAGTAAATCAGCAGAGGGGTCACAAACGTCAAGTCCATCTGCACGACCAACTGAACATGCAAGAGGCCCTCCTCCACCATTACCCAACGACATTGAGACTGCATCTCCAGAATTGATTGAAGCCTACTTGGAAGATTTTAGTCACTATGACCCGCTTCTTGTCAAAGATTCACTTGTAACACTTGCCTCTCTTGGATTTCAACAATCAAGTGGGTTACCGTTTGTAGTTTCTACACCTGCATTTGTAATCCATATGGCACCTGCACCAACTGCAAATACAACAACCGTCACAGTAGGTTCTATGAACATAGAACTTCCACCATTACAAACCCTCTATCCAAATGCTGTTGCGACAAATGCAATTGTTTGGAAGTCAAATCCCTATGAATCAAATGATACAAATGTACCTACCCCAGATAGTCCAACTTTTTCACTTGAATTATTGGATGCATCGTTTCAACCGATAGCAGTTCATAATTTGGAAACTCCTATTTTGCTTGAATGGAAATTAAATATTTCAGAAAGTGACCCTCGATTCTTGGAGCCACCATTTTATTTCGCTCGATGCGATTTGAATCAAGTCTATCTGGAAACATCTTCACAGTATGAACGTTTTGAAGATGGTCGCCAACTTGCGAAAGGTGCATGGGAGCTTCCTTGTTTATTGGATACATGGTGGCCATTGAATTGTACATCATTTGCACCCTATCATATTGAATCTCTCAAATGTCCACCACCTATCTTCACACCGAAATGTATGTATTGGAGCCATGTGAATCAAACCTGGCAAGATGAAGGATGTGTATCAATTCATGCCAATAAAACGCATATGACATGTGCATGCACCCATTTAACAGATTTTAGTTCACGAATTCAAGCCATTGGTCAAACAAATCAACAACTCTTTGCCAATGCAGCCAATGTATATTCATTGGATGGATTACAACGATATGCACAATGGTATGGAGTGTTTGGAGGAATTGCAGTCGCCACCTTACTTCTTACATGCTTGGTGAGTCGAAGTGATAGAAAGGCTACCAAACGATTTGTACGTGCGTTATGTGAGGACCCTACGATTCAAAAAACTCTCAAACAATCACCAAATGTACCCTTGTATGTTTATGATTCGAATTCAACATTCCTGTACTCCAGTCAAACAAAGCCTATTGGTTCTTTAGAAGAGCCCAATCAACAAACATCCAAAACGATTCTTCAAAGAATTGCCATGCAACATTCTCGTTTACAAACATTGTTTCGATTTGACCCTCGATTGGCCCGTATTTTCCGAGTTTTATTTTTATTCATTTTACAATTTCATAGTCTATTTGTAACAGCTCTTTTATATGGATTTACGTATGGAGACAAGACATCTATGGAATTAAGTGAAACAATTGCATTGGCAGCAATAACATCTGCATTGAATATACCTGTTGTAAAAGTATTAGTTGGAAGTTTGAATACGATTGGTAGTTTAGAATTCAAAGCACAATACGAGCGTTTGTATGCTGAATATACTCGGCGTCTTACCTTTGAAGCAATGGCTATAGAATATATTCAACAAGAGAAACAGGAACAAGAGAAGGCTTCATCAGAGTCAACAACCAATTCAACAGAAGCCTTGGGCCTTGTGGCAGATGATGAAGAGGGGGTACTCGATGCAATTTGTATACGAGTTTGTTGCAAACGAGCAAAGAAGACTCCCAAAACAGTACCCCCCAAAACATGTAAACAACAAATGGATGCTATGGTTCAATTGTTGCAAACACCACTTCAAACTCCACAAGTACACTCTACTTTTTGGTCCTATGCCCCTTGTCATACATGGCAAGGAGCAGTTTTATTGGGAGTAGGGTTTGGATGGTTTGGATGGTGTTTGAATTATTTGTTATTATTTGCTTCTGCACAAGAACCTCATGTTGGGGAAAGTATTTTGACAAGTTATGCGACTTCTGAATTGACAACACTATTTGTCCAACAGCCTCTAATCATTGCGTTAACATATGGTGCATTCTATCTATTGAGTAAATATAAACATAAATTGCCCAATCGAATCAAAGAGATTGTACTAAAAGATTCGGTACAGTCAATTCCTGCCTTATTTTATTTCAGTAATCCATGGCAATCCGAATCGAAATCATCCTTTACAGCTGAATTTACATATGCTATTTTTACCCGTTGTGCAGCGCTTGCATCAGGTGTGATTCCAGAAGCATATGCACCAGTAAAGGCAATTGCACCAGGGCTTGCGTCACATTCAAGGTCAACTTCATCAGAAGATGAAGTGAATCGTCTCTATGCACAATGTATGGCAATCGTACAAAAAAAAGAACTAAGCCGACGACCTTCTATGGTATAGGAAAACACCATAAATAAATAGGAAATGGACACCCGTTTTTGGGGACCATCTGGTTGGCGTTTACTTCATTTGATTGCAACATCACCTTATGCAGGAAAGTCAACACGATTTTGGGAAAGTCTTCCCTTTGTACTTCCATGTAAATTTTGTCGAACCAGTCTTACAACCTATTATGAACAACATCCCATTCCAACACGAAAGGAAGATTTTGAATCATGGCTCTATACAATTCATAATTGTGTAAATGATAAATTACGAACACAAGGACAAACTATCCCTCCGGACCCGCCTTTTGAAGCGGTTCATAAACGATATACTGACCTTTTGCAACAAGGGTGTACCATGTCGAAGTTTATAGGATGGGAATTTTTGTTTTGTATCGCAGACAATCATCCAGGAGAAAGTCCTTCCTCTCCTATGCCCGATTGTCCAAAGAAACTCCCAACAGATATTTATACACGAAATAAATATAATGTCTGTACAACTCGAGAGCGTGTTCGTGCATTGCAAACGTTTTGGAACGAACTCCCTAAGGTTCTTCCTTTTCCAGAATGGCAAACAAGTTGGAAGCGTCACGCCAAATCCGTCCAACAAGCAACTGTAAACCGAACACAGTCTCTCAAATGGTTGTGGAAGATTCGTTGTGGGATGGATAAAGATTTACATACAATTCAAACACAATCATTTCATGGGTTATGTAAGGAACTACAAGCGCATCGAAGTGGGTGTGGAATGAATGTGCGTGCCAAAACATGTCGAAAACAAAGGCTCGTTGGAGGAGCAAAGAGGAAAACCCATCGCCACAAACAGAGATGATGAGGGAATGGACAACCTCGCAGAAATGGATGTTTTGGATTCTTGTCTTGGCATGTATTCATTACATTGTATTAGTGGCTAGAGATAGACTCTTTCGAACACCAACACCACTTCTCACTGAAGGATTTGCAGATACCGACCCAAGCAAACAATCCCAACAAGACAATAGCCTTTACACATGGATTTCCGACCCTCAATTAATTTATGATGAGTTTTACGCAGGAGTATATGACCAATTATCACAACAAGCGGAACGTACTGCTGCGAAGGTTGCTGTGTGTAATTCGATTTGGAAAAAGGATACAACTCCTATTCAAGAATGGTCTGTGTTGGATGTAGGAACTGGTACTGGACATGCAGTGGTTGCATGGGCAAAAGAAGGTGCAGGTCGTGTGGTAGGAATGGATTGTTCACCCGCCATGTTACGACAAGCGGAACAAAAAGTTCTTCCAGCTTCGAAATGTACAGAATCACAATTAGAATGTATTCGATGGCGACAAGATAATTGTATTAACCCTTCAGCATGCGCTCCTGCTGAATTTAGTCATATTACATGTTTTTACTTTACGATTTATTATATGCAAGACAAGGAACAATTCTTCCGTCATTTAAATCTTTGGACAAAACCTGGAGGAAAATTATGCGTGGAGGTGGTCAATAAATATAAATTTGACCCAGTTTTGGAATCAGCAAGCCCCTTTTTAGCGTTTAGTCCACAAAAATACAGTAAAGACCGTTTACTCAAATCCAAAGTAGCGTTTGATAAATTTGACTATGAAGCAGAATTTCAATTGACAGACCCAAAGGCAGAGTTTTATGAAACCTTTCGATTTAAGAATGGACATGTTCGTCGACAAAAACATGTGTTTGTAATGCCAAAGATTGAAGAAGTGGTAGCTATGGCAACACGTGCAGGATGGACCTATGTTGGATTTCAGGATTTGAATCCTCTTGGATTTGAATATGCATACTGTTGTATGTTTACAAAAAAATAGGATGTGAATGCATAGTTTAAGAGGGATTTGCATATTGTTCCGTCCATTGACGAGCCGTTTGTTCATATAAGGGTCGATTACGTAAATACATATCTGCAATGTTTCCTACAAGAGGGTCATTTGGGTTAGGGTCTGTTAGAAGGCTACAAATACTCAAGAGAACTTTATTTACGGTCAAAGCAGGTGACCATTTATCTTTTAAAATATCCAGACAAATACTTCCATTTGTGTGAATATTTGGATGAAAGATTTTTGTAACAAAGATAACTTTGGGTGGTTTGAATGGATAGTCGGTTGGAAAATGAACTTCTAGTTTGAATACACCACCAGCGTAAGGTGAATCAGTGGGACCAAGAATCATGGCATCCCAAATATACAAATTGTCTCCACGAGCTCCTGCGCTACAGTTTTCAGGAGCATCTCGTTGAAAGTCTTGGAGTTCTTTTTGAATGCGTCGAACGGACATGTGTGTGCATGACATCCTCTCCTCCCCACAAATCAATTTTTTACCAACCTATGTAGAGACGAATGGATTTACCGAAATTATCCAAAATAGGAGAAGGACCCTATCAACCGACAAAATTTCTTAGTTATGCATCGATTGCAAAAGGTCTTCCAAAACCGGCGTTACAATTGGCAAAACCAGGTCAAGGACCTTATCAATCAAGAACAAATGTGAATCGAAATAATAATATGGAATCTGTCTATGAATTGGATACAAACCAACTTATTCAGAATACTCGTGCTGAAATTAATCAACAAGTACAAGAACTTAAGTCTCTTGAAAATAGTAATTTACCCTTATTGAAACAACGAAATGTAACATGGGTCAATCGATATAAGCGAAAGAAGGTTTCCTCATCTTCA
>JACCDP010802885.1_pt1 | contig 12895 bp, 11 predicted proteins | sample 7445841 | NCBI WGS metagenome assembly JACCDP01 (sample SAMN15323441, study PRJNA562643) | freshwater metagenome | isolation source: river surface water | place: USA:Blue River Watershed | collected 2017-08-17
ATGCTCCATGCCGTTTCTACCACTCCAAGAGAGCGCGAATCCCTTGGCCATCTCATTATTTACGGCTAGACGGACACGCCTGTTTATTTGATTTTCCCTCCCTAGTGTCCATTTTTATTTATTTGAAAAAAAAGAGAGAGAGATTTATTTGAAAGGAATTGTTCCGTTGAGAATTTTTTCTCCAAAAGAGGACGACTCTGTCGTTGACGTGAATCGTTGATCATTAAGAAGAGCGGAATCGTGGCAAAGTTGCCAAAAAAGAAGAAACTTTTTCGTTCTCGCTCTCCACTCTCAAATTCCCGAACGGGTTCCCACTCAAGATATTATTGTCTACTAATGAGCGATCCACTGATGTGGAACGGATCAATCCTTCTCTTCTTCTTCTTCTTCCTTTTTTTTTTCTTGTTCCCATTTTCATAATGCCTTTTGTCTTCTTTCTTTTTTCATGACGTCGGAATTGTTAAATCTAGGCGTTGGCGAAGATGATTCCAGACGGCCCGGCGGCCCCAGGTCTCAACAGCAACAGCAGCAGCAGATGAACCAAAACCTGCACAGCGAGTTGGCCTTGTCTAAAGAGCAACTCTACGACCTGTTCCAGCAGATCCTCGGTGTCAAAAAGTTTGAACACCAACTCCTGTTCAACGCCTTACAAGTAACGGGTCGATGCCTCCCTTGAGTCTCAGAGAGGGAACGTGTCATTCAACACTTTGTCTTTTGGATTGCAGTTGGATTCGTCGGACGAACAGGCCGCCGCCATCCGAAGAGAGCTGGACGGTCGTCTGCAAAAAGTGGCGGAAATGGAAAAGGTTTTTTTTTTCTTCTTCTTCTTTTATTCCGTCTAAGCGCCATATATCAATAAGGCTATAAGCCGCGACCTCTACTCCGCATCCGCGCGGAAGCCGATATTGGCCTCCCTCCCCCTGTCGTTTCCGCCGCGACTCTCAACGTGGACGACGACGACGACGCACGTTATTCCGCTTTCTGAGTCGCTGACGGATGACAGAGTGTCGTGACACGTGATGATTTCCTTCCATGCCATCTTCTGCCTTCGATCCCCATGATCGACGACGACCATTTTCTCTCTCTTTTTCGATGATTGTTTTTTTTTCCTCAAAATAAAACCCCAAATAATCCTTTTCTCTTTTTTTTGGGTGGGTTTGGATAGAACCGGAAACTGATGCCCAGGTTCGTCTTGAAGGAGATGGAGGTGCTGTACATTGAAGAATTGAAATCGTCCATCAACTTGCTGATGGCCAATTTGGAATCGCTGCCCGTCAGTAAAGGATCGGCCGACTCGCGCTACGGACTGCAACGCTTCAAACGCTACAACGTCAGCGGGTGAGAGTCGCTCTTCCTTTTTGAGATATGGCTTGACATTTTCCCGCTTTTTCAACACGACACGATTTTTCTTTTTCTTTTTATTTATATCATTGCCTTTCTTCTTCCGTGTCGCCCGCCGCTGCTGCTGTTGCTTGGCTACGCTCTCAGGAAACGGAGGAGCTCGTTGCTCAGGCAAGTGTGCTTCACAACACAAACGGTTTCCGATTGCCATCTGAGGACTATATAAGGCCATCATCATCTGATAGTCGAGTCAACATTTGATGATGACGACGATGATGATGAAGACATTTGTCTAGTTCTTTCCGTTTGTTTGTCTTCGGCTTTGTTTGTTCGTCGAGTTAAAAAAAAAGTGGAAAGAGATAATTCTATCATTGGCTAACTCGTCTACTTATAATGCGTTTGTTGTCTTTTCCTTCCAGTAGATCTCAAGGATCACTCTCCAGATTAGACCAAGATGGACCGGACGGAGAATCCACCCTGTCCAAAATGGATATCGTCCTGTCTTTCACACTCGAGGTGGGTTTTATATTAGAACCGAGACTTTATGTGTGTGTGTGTATGCGGTTTGGACGGACCCTACGAGCCCGGCCAGAAAAGGGATCCTGATTGATGGTTTTGCCCAGTGAGCATCATCGGATCGGCTTTCATCTGGAATAGAATCTATATTTATGGGCAGAACCCGCGGCCTTGCGTCCATCTCTTCTTCCATTTCCTGCGTTTCTCTCTCTCTCTTTTTTTTTCTCCAGCAGCGACCGCCGCATTTCGCTCTGTGCACGCGCGCGCGGCAGCAGCAGCAGTCTAGGCCGAGGGCAACACAAAGCGACTGATCGATAGAGAGACCGAGCTCCAAAGTCTTGGGTCTCTTGTTTTCCCGGGATCTGCTGCTGCTGCCTCGTCTTTCTCTCGCTCTCTTTGGACGTCGCGTCTCTCTAAGAAGCAATAAGAGACAAAAGCCCAGCCACTAGTAGTTTGGTAGAGTTTGCATATTCACGGCCAACTCGGTTGGCCGAGAGAGAGAGAGAGAGCTGTCGTCTAGAAGAACGGAAAGCTTAGTTGCGAGAATATATATTGGCGGGCGAGTCTAACAGCTCCAGCTCGTCGTGAATAATTTTCAACCCAAGGGGTCCCCCCCTGGTGCGAAAGTCTCTTGGACTTTTGTGCTTCGCTCGGTTGATTTTTTCATCAAGAACCTCCGTCGACGACGACAGCCAAGAGCCACAACCAGAACGCCGCAGTGTCGGTAGTGGTAGTAGTAGCTCCTCCAACCATTCTCCTCGCTCGGTTGAATGGGCTGTGGCCCCGGCTAATGAATCCATTCTCTCCCGTTATCCTCGCTCTCTCGCCCAGCTCAGCGTCCATATTGCACCGCCCGGCTCTCCCCCATGAACTACAAAAACCGTGCCGTTGACGACCGTCGCAACAGCCATCTGCAGGAACCGACTCAAACCAGGAGCTGGTATTATTATAGAAAAGCCAACTTTTAAGATTCCTCGTCAAAAGTTGCCTGGAAGATTTTCTTGAACCCAATAAAAAGAGAAATAGCGAGACTCATTATTTAGCTATGACGGTTCAAACGGCCCAAGTTGTCGAGTAAGGAATTCGCGTATAGCTCATTGTCGACGGAATTCAACGACTGGCGAACCAATCACAGCCTGGCCCAACGAGGAAGAAGAAGGGAGGAAATGACTGCGTCCGTGTTCCTCGCTCTTGTTCCCGATGCCTTTTCTTTGGCACTGGTTCATCCTTGAAACCGATCGTCTGCTGCTGGATTGGCTCCAGCAAGGCCGGAGCGGCATCCTCCTCCCGACTCTTTTGCAACGCTATCTTTCGCCTCTGAACCGAGCAGCATCGTCAAAGCTAGACGGGATATAATGGCTCCCACTGGGCTCGTCCATTGACTTGGCGTTCACGCGCTAACTTGTGCCTTTCCTCTATTCCTATCTCTTCTTCTTCTTCTTTTTTTTTGCCTTCCTCTTTGTGCTGGCCTTCTTTCATGCCTCGTCTCTAGACGAAGACTGAATCATTCAGATCCGCATCGATCCAAACCCTCGTGTTGTATCCATATCCAAATGTTCCACCAGGTTCGCTTGTTCGTCTTGTTCGCTGCGTCGACACTGATTCGATTTGATATTTAGACGAGCCGCTTATTCACCATCCGACGTCGTCTCCTTCTTCTTCTTCCTTCTTATTCTTTCTCATTTTATGGAAGTTGATGTGTTGTGCTTCTCTGGGCATTCGACGAGGTAGTACTATGTCGGCCATGGCGGTGGCGCTCTCTCTTTCTCTTTCATGTCCTTCCTTTGTGTTCCGTTTCCGCCGATTCCGCTTTGATGATGTTGCCTTTGCTGCCGACAGGTCATTATCATGGAAGTGAAGGGATTGAAATCGCTGGCACCCAATCGCATCGTCTACTGCACGATGGAAGTCGAAGGCGGCGAGAAGTTGCAGACGGACCAAGCGGAAGCTTCGAAACCCATGTCAGTAACACGTTTTCTCCCCCAATCTTCTTCCCTCTTTTCTTTTTCTTCATTCCAAGTCGACAGTCTTTTCTGATTTCACTTCGACACGATATATCCCTAATGGCGCGCATTCTGTTTAACCAACCATTAGGTGGGACACTCAGGGCGACTTTACCACCACCCATCCGTTGCCTCTCGTCAAGATGAAGCTCTTTGCCGAAGCCGAAGGCATGTTCGCTCTTGAGGACAAGGAGTTGGGACGGATTGTTCTACGTCCGACTCCTTTGGCTTCCAAGGTAAGTTTTTCTCGCCTAATCTCTTTTTAGGGATTGCTTGTAACCGACAATGTTTTCCAAAAGTTCCCCGAGTGGCATAAAATGGAAGTTCCTAAAAACGCCATCGACAAGGACTTGCGGATCAAAATCGCCTGCCGAATGGACAAGCCGCTCAATATGAAACATTGCGGGTGAGTTTTTCTCGTTTCTCAGCCGTTAGACACGAAATGGGGCCCGAGAGACCAAAGTCGATAGCCAGCTCGTGTGCTTCTGAGCTAGTTCGATTCAACATGGTGATAGATCGACGACGATGACTTGTTCTTCCTTTCCAGGTACTTGTACGCGTGGGGCAAAGGCGTCTGGAAGAAGTGGAAGAAACGATATTATGTCCTCGTCCAGGTATCGCAGTACACTTTCGCCATGTGCAGCTATAAAGAGAAGAAGACGGAACCCTCCGAGATGTTCCAGCTCGACGGATACACGGTCGACTACATCGAGGCCGCCAGCGGTACGTTTTATACAATTGTCGGACGTTTTTAAATAAAAAAAAAAAAAAAGAAAAAGAAGAAAATTCCCGACGGAATGAATTTGTCAAAGCGTGTCGTGTTGGCATCAAGTCCAATCGGCTCGTCGTTCTTTATCGCAACGATCTCGACTCACGGCAGCCGCGTACACGCCCATTTCGGGTTAAACCCAAGATGTAAATAAAGTAACGACCGGATGACGACACGCACAGTATATAGCCGTCCCAGTATAGAAGATCGCCTACTACGTCTATTTGCGTCTTTGGACCTTTCCGATGCGGACAACTAACTTTGCGTGCGCTGATGTATAAATGTTGTGCTTCATTTCTAATTGGCTTTGTTTTGTTTTGTTTTTTTTGGTTTTTTTGGTTTGCCATTTCCCTGCGCGATCGCCAGCCAATCTGATGGTGGGACAAGGTGAGTGATTGATTTCCATGTCGACCCCGGGAACTGGGGTTCTAATGAGAAAATGTGTTCAATTTAGACCTGGACGGCGGTCGGTTTTTCTTCAACGCCGTCAAGGAAGGCGACAGTGTCGTCTTTGCCGCCGACGACGAAGCCGAGTCGCATCTGTGGGTAATGGCCCTCTACCGAGCGACCGGACAGTCGCACAAGCCCGCACCGCCTCTGACTCCATCGGGCAAGAGTTCCACCATCGCCAAGATCCAAGGAGGTAGTCGGCGTTGACAACAGTGGAGCAAAAAGCTGCAGTGACATCTTCTAATCTCATTTCGATGTCTAGACACGGACCGTGCTCGCAAACACGGAATGGAGGAATACATCTCGGCTGATCCGGTCAAGTTTGATCATTCGCTCCTTTTCAAACTGGTCCAGACGCTGACGTTGGATTTCCGGTTGAACGATCCTTTTGCTTCTTTGGTAGGACACGTATCTCCGCTAGTATTCCCTTTTTTCTCCTTTCTAACATTTTTTCTTTTCAATTTTGTTGTTGTCCAGGGTTGGTTTTCGCCTGGACAAATCTTCGTTCTGGATGAATACTGCGCCCGATACGGAGTCAGAGGCTGTTATCGCCATTTGTACTACCTGGCCGACTTGCTTTACCGGGCAGAACGCGGAATGATGATCGATCCCACTCTTATTCATTATTCCTTCGCCTTCTGTGCTTCGCACGTTCACGGGAATCGGTAAGCATCCGCATTTATCCTTGATCGTCTTAGAGCAAGAAATCTTAAACATTTAAACAGCTGCCCATCTCGCGATGGCTTTTAAAATATTTAGAACTAGTCTGACAGTCATCGTGCGTGATTAAATTATGCATTTCGATATTTTAACAGATTTTTCCTTATTTCCTCCAATCAATAACTTCCCTCGGCGTGATACCTTAAAAAAAAGTTCTTTTGTTTTTTTCTTTATTTATTTAAAAACAAAACCCAGTCTGAATCGATTAACAAAAAACGAACCTGTCGGTGTGGTGTTTTGATGGAAAACCGGATATTCTAATTAAAAAGCAAAACAAAATTAAAATGATAAATCCGCGGAAATGGGGAATTCCATAGCCCACTTAACTCGCTGTTTCCGAATGCGATATAATTTCCTATCCTTTTTTGTATTGTTGTTGGTTCAAGTTTAAACATTCGGTATCGTCATTTTTCTAATTAGTCGTTGACGGTAGAGGTATGTCACACCAAAAACAATGAAGCGATCCTGTTGGTGGCTTTCGCTCTAATCATTTGTCTTGTACATTTTTTCTAAACGACAAAATTGTTCTCTTTTTTCTCTCTCTTATTGTTCCGTTTTTTTCTTTCGTATCTTCTACATTATCTTTCTTGCTCTCCCGACGCCTGCCATTCAATAATTCGGCTACACTCACACACAAAAAACAAAAACAAAAAACACCAACGTCTACTCCATTAACGCTCTGATGCTGACCTTTTGGTTGAAACCAAACTAAACATGACTAAAAACATACAAACTAAAACATAAAAAAAAAAAAATACGATAATCATGTAGCCACTCGGACGGGGATGTGCTTGCCCCTGCCAGGTAGGCTTTTAATTGCTCTGGAACAACCTAAATCTTTTATGTTTTTGACCCCGACCGAAATTTCTATGGATCGTTTGTCGTCATCGTCGTTGTTATTGGTGTATAAACCTTTTGAACCTCTGCTGACCTTTCGTTTGTCTGCGATATGTTTCTTCTTCGTTTGGTCTCTCCCCCAAAATACTTTTTGTTATGACGTACGGAAGCCGTGATAAATCGTGACGTCTTGGATCGTCTTTTTTTTTCATTTTTATTTTGATGGATTCCGTTTGGTCTGGTCTGTCCTGACCCTTGTCGTTCCCTCATCAAATTGATGCGTTTGGATGTCTTGTGCGTGTATGACGAATCTGTTTCACCCGTGCGTGACCTTATACAACGACACCACCGCTATTCTATATTACCCTTCTCCGTTTGCCTGCTGCCAACGTCGTTGTCCCTATTCAAAAAAAAATTTACCCATCAAATCAATGTGGTCTGTCTTGAATGCCAACAAATCAAATCCAATCAACCGAATGATGAACACATCATTGCCTTCCTCTGCTTCCCGTTGCTAACAAACATTTGGAAAATTGCAGACCCGACGGCGTGGGCACCGTGACACACGAGGAAAAGGACAAATTCCAGGAGATCAAAGAGAGGCTCCGAGTTCACCTTGAATATCAAATCACCAATTTCAGGTATGAATGTGAATCTCTAGCGCGTCATTTGGTTAGGTTAATTTCTTCTTTTTTGGGTTGTTTTTCCAGGTCGTGTTTCCCGTTCGGTCGACCCGAAGGCGCACTCAAAGCCACTCTGTCGCTTATGGAACGGGTGAGTGATCCCGTAACGCGAGATGCAAGGTCGTCAACATTGCAATTCAAAACCTTCCTCCTGTTTGAAATCGTAGGTCCTGATGAAGGACATCATGACTCCCGTACCCGTCGAGGAGGTCCGTGCCGTCATCAAAAAGTGTCTGGAGAACGCTGCCCTTATCAACTATAATAAATTGGCTAGCGAAGCTAAAGTGGAAGGTGAGAACCCTTCAGCATCACTAAAATCTGTCCTCGTTTTCTCAATCGATTTTTCTCTGGCGCTTTCAAATTTCGCGCTGCTTTTTCTTAATTAGGAGCCGAGACTACCATCCAAGGTAATGTCGCTTAATTCTTTCTCCGGCTTGAGATGTCTCGTTTCACTATTCCCTGTTTTCCCTTCCGCCTCTTGATGGATTCACTTTAATATTTTGTGCACGACAGATGACCTGAGTGGCGAACAACCGGGAGTTCCACCCATGAAGAAATTGGAGGATCTCATCCACTTGGCCGAATTATGCGTCGACCTTCTTCAACAGAACGAGGAGCACTACGCGGAGGTAATGTGACCACCCTGCTGGGTTCTACAGCCGACTTACAAAATATGCTATATTTCATAATATAACAACTTAAATTTAATCGAAAATCATGGATTTAACCAGTTGTGGCTTGCATTGCGTGGCTATCGTCGTTCCGTGTCCCGACCATCCGAATTCAAATCGTTTTATATACATTTATATACATATATATTTATATATCTTATACATCAACATAATTCCTTTTTGGCCTCGGTTCACCTTCGTTCTGAAACGCTTAACAAAAAAAGAGATTTGTGCTATCAATATTCGAATCAATTCATTACTGTCACACTGAACCTATAACTACGATGGGCTTCATTCTTGGTCTCGGTTCGTTTTCTTTTCTTTTTCTCTGACTATCTATCTCTGATTCCCCAACCATCTTGCCTTGCTGCTTGTTCGGTGTCTGTTGTTCACAAAAAAGGCTTTCAAAGGGGTGAGTGTTACGTTTCTATATCCCTCATCTCGTTTCTTCACTGAAAAAAAAAAAAATTTCAAAAACAAAAAAAAAAAAATTGCTTGACCCAAATTTTGTTTACTTCAGCTTTGACGTGACTGATTAAGATATATAACTGTGTTTTTCATCGTTGTTCTCTCTTTCTCTCTCTCTTTCAACCCACTCTTTCTCCTCTCTACTCAACTGTCTCTGCTCAAAATCTGTCTCTGTCTCTATCTCGCCCAAGCAGGATCAAGTGAGTATCATCATCCGCTTCTCTCCTCTTCTCACATTCTATTCCCTACGTAGCACTTACACAACTTGTTTTCCATCACAAAGTTGCAAACACACATACACACAACCTTCGTCTTAGTCGCCTGCTCAGCACTGTGCTAGTCGTCCAAGCTTGTGACCCACATAACCGTGTTTTTTTTATTAAGACAGATGATGCCTACTTAGTTCTATAGAACCCGTATTATCACAATGCTGAACGTAGTTACCTAATAGCAGTTAGTCTGTCTCTATTTGTGAGCCGACCTCTGGTACTTAACGTTTATTGTAATCGTAACGCAGGCATTTGCCTGGTTCAGCGACTTACTGGTGGAACACGCCGAGATATTTTGGTCATTCTTCGCCGTCGACATGGACGCCGTTCTCGCTGAACAATTGCCCGACACTTGGGACTCGTTCCCGCTGTTCCAGATCCTTAACGACTACCTCAGAATGGACGGTAAAATGAAACATTCAACAGCACTCGTACGTATGTCAGCAGCTCTAATGAGCTCATCTATTTTCGCCTTAATGGTGCATTCGCAGATAATTTGAAGAACGGCAGGTTCCATCAGCATTTGCGCGATACCTTCGCTCCACAAGTCGTTCGATACGTTGATCTGATGGAGTCTAGTATAGCCCAGTCGATCCACAAGGGATTCGAGAAGGAAAAATGGGAGATCAAAGGGTGAAGAGTCTCATGAAAATATGCTGATATCGACACATTGTTTCTTATTGATCATCTATTCAAATAGGAATGGCTGTTCCACTTCAGAGGATCTGTTCTGGAAGTTGGACGCCCTCCAGTCCTTCATTCACGATTTGCATTGGCCTGATGCCGAATTCGCTCGCCATCTGGAGCAGAGACTGAAACTCATGGCTTGCGACATGATTGAATCGTGCATTCAAAGGTAGGCAATATCCAAGACTCGTATCGAATTCGATCGAAACTTGAGAACGATTTTTGTTTTTTCCTAGGACGGAGAACGCATTCCAGTCGTGGCTCAAGAAGGGAGTCACTTTCAATTCGACGGATTACGTCCTTCCTGCCGAACTGTGCGCCATGGTCAACGTGGTGCTCGATGCCAAGCAGCAGTCTTTCAAACTGTGTGCAGTCGATGGAGTCGATGTGGTAATTTCGATGCCAAATTTGACTTTTATAAAAGGGATTATTAGTAATCTGATTTTACCCGAAATCGTTGGAAAGCACCAATACCACACGAAAATCGATGAGCTGATTGAAAGGACTTCATCTACCATGTCTCAAGGTATTACCGAGGACGAGCGTACGACTTAGCTAATGCGATTAGTTATGATTACCGGCGTTTTTTCTTTTTCAAACAGGTGTCGTCAGTCGGTTGCTATCAGTTCTCGAGTCGGTGATCAGCAAGTTGGCGCGCTACGACGAGGGATCCATTCTCGGATCGATCCTTTCGTTTACGGTAATCTCATTTCTGTTTGCTGGTCTTTTATTCATTCTTTTCCTCCAGTTACGTGCGTTGGATGCCGCTCTCTATCTCTTGTGCAACTTCTTACTTGCTCCTCTCGGAAAACTTTGGCTTGCCTCGGGGCTTTCCGCCTACTTCAGTACTTATTCTATATCTTTTCATTTTACTTCTACTACGGCTGCGATCAAGCATCTTCAACAGGCTTAATTTTGCGCAATCTCTTTACGAAGATCTTTTCCTATCCGTTTGTTCGTCTTATAAACGATTCTCGAAAATGGTGGCCGCTAAAGTGATGACCCCGGCATCTTTATCTTCAAAAGAAAGATCCAACAAAGCATGACTTTCAATCCTCTTACGATTATCTTTTTCTTTTTCATATTCAACTCTTATTCCTCCTACTATTCCGCCTATCGATTCTGCTCTCCTCTTTTCCTTCTGCGACTCTTTCTTTCTTCGACTGCAACACTTCTCCTTCCTGCTGCATCTCCTGGTGGTGTTTCTTCTTTTCTGTTGTGTGTGAATGCCATCTTTCGTGGACGGCGTTTAACCAATGACAGTACAAGCAGAATGTTTCGGGATCGGGCCGAGATCTTGGCCAAGCCTACGTCAACTTCACTCGCAACTCCATGGACCAAATCCGCAGCAAAGTTAATGACGAACTTTGGATTCTTAACTTGTTTGACGTGAGTTAACTTTGTCTTTCCATCAAGTTTTATCGCCCGTTGGATCAAAAGTTGCAATATTAACTCACCTCTTATCTATTCAGGCCTGGTACGCGGCCCAGATTCAGCAGCTGGGAACATGGTTGGCCGATCGAATGAATCACTCTCTCCATCCCTACCAATGCACTTGCTTAGCTCATATTGTCAAGGTAATTTTTTCTATTTCAATTGAGTTTGTTAATCAACAGCTTATGTTTTTGTTTCAGTTTTATTACATTTATTTTTTTAAAAAGCTTGTTGTTAATTTCGGTTCTTGCATGGTTTAACGTCTTGTATCTATTGGTTAATCCTCAACTACCGAACGTGTAGAAATTACCGGCCGATTTAGAAGTCCACGGAATGCTGCCGACGTCACTTCACAATCGTGACGCCACAGTTGTAGCCCAGCGTATCGCTACCGAACAACAGCAACTGATTCGTTCTGGCAAAATAGAGTAGTGTTTCGTAGTCGCTTCCCGTACGTGCATGGATCAGTGTAAGAAGAGTTTATTTTTTGTTTGGGATCTTTCATCTCAACCCTTTTTGTTTGTTAGTTTTGTTTCACTTACAGTGATTACTTGGTTCCGTAGTAGTGCGATGCTTTTTTAGGCTACTCGAAAAATAAAATAACGCCGCCTTTTTATTTGTAACCAGAAATTGTACACGGATTTTGAACTGCAAGGCGTCATCGAAGAGAACTTGAATTCGAGACTGTATCAGACTGTGTCGACGCGAATGCAAACGGAAGAGGCCACTTGTGCTCTCACCATGGGCATGAGGTATAATTCCTTTAATTTAAGCGGATTTCATTGTCCTTCAACCTAATCTCTAATAATTGCTTTTGTGTAGTGGTTACAATGAAATGGGAGCGGATGACGACGCGGATAGATCCCGTCAGAAAGTCAAGATTAGTGAAACGTCACAGAGTAGCACGGGTAGTGCTGGTATGGGATCGACGTCTTCTTTGGATCCTGCCACTTACGTCAACAAGATTAGCAACGTGACCACCCAAGCGGTCGGTCGATTGGGCAATGTTTTTGGTAAAGGACTGGGAGGACTCGGAAGCAAGCTCGGCGGGCCGTCCTCCTGGTTCTAAACAAATTTTACTAGGAAATAACAAGATTTATTGGAATTTGAAGGCAAAATGGAATGCCAATGCATAGTGCTGCGCCATTGTGCTGCCTCTAATTATCCCCCTCGATCTCCCCTAATCATTCCGAACCCGCCCCTCCACGATCCTTCTACTCAACACCTTTCACTCAGACACATAGTCGACCATCTGAATGATCAAAGCAGATATAACCGTATATTGTTTGCGAAGAAATGCCAGAGTACTAGCTAAAAAGAAAGACTACGCAGTCTTTCATTTGTCGTGTGGCTAGTCAAAAAACAGCATTTTGAGGCGTATGTGGTTCTCCTGCGTGCATTGTGAAAATTCAAAAAAACAAAACAAAAAAAAACAAAAAAAAAACAACAACATATGCTGTACATAGTTCTAGACTTAAAAGTCCTCTTTCGATTGCGCCTATCTTTGGTCACTTGTTTCCAATTCTCGCTCTGGCTCTCTTCTCTTTACTCCTTTTCGAACCTGCGCTTTCTCTTTCTTAAAACAAAAACTCTTTCGACGTCTCATTCCCGTGTGTTCAACAACTCGTTGTCCATTTTCCCTCTTGTTATCCAGCACTTCTGATGTGGTAGTGGCCTCAAATTCTTGTTACTTAAAATACAATTATTCCAATTGATTTGCCGAGTTTTTTGGTGTATTATTTTCAACTGGATTTAGCCAAACACAGAGATTTCTTCAGAATAGAAAATTTCTTAAAAACAGTCACAAATTTCAAACTTTACGTGTAAAACATTGCATCTGATAAAAGATGAAATTGATCTGGCGTTTACTTCTCAAAGCGGGAAGATTCGCTAAACTGCCATACTCTCCAGGCAATAGTACCATAAACAGGAACGGAGGTGGGAGAAGGGTCAGGGGTGGGAGAAGGGTCAGGAATGGAAGCAGGGTCAGGAATGGAAGCAGGGTCAGGAATGGAAGCAGGGTCAGGAATAGTAGCAGGGTCAGGAA
>JACCDP010802101.1_pt1 | contig 12893 bp, 8 predicted proteins | sample 7445841 | NCBI WGS metagenome assembly JACCDP01 (sample SAMN15323441, study PRJNA562643) | freshwater metagenome | isolation source: river surface water | place: USA:Blue River Watershed | collected 2017-08-17
TCAGGTTCTTCTGGAACTCGCGGAACTTCCGGAACATCAGGAAACTCCGGATCCTCTGGATCATCAGGTTCATCAGGATCCTCTGGTTCAAGTGGATCCTCAGGTTCTTCTGGATCTGCTGGAACGTCAGGAAACTCTGGATCCTCTGGTTCGTCAGGATCATCTGGTTCAAGCGGATCGTCTGGGGTTTCTGGAGCAAGCGGTTCATCAGGAACATCAGGAAACTCTGGATCCTCTGGCTCGTCAGGATCATCTGGTTCAAGCGGATCTTCAGGTTCAAGCGGATCATCAGGCTCCTCCGGATCTGCTGGAACCTCAGGAAACTCTGGATCCTCTGGTTCATCAGGATCTTCTGGATCTTCTGGATCCTCTGGTTCATCAGGATCTTCCGGAACATCAGGAAACTCCGGGTCTTCTGGATCCTCAGGTTCATCAGGATCCTCAGGTTCCAGTGGTTCATCAGGTTCTTCTGGAACTCGCGGAACTTCTGGAACATCAGGAAACTCCGGATCTTCTGGATCCTCTGGTTCATCAGGCTCTTCTGGTTCAAGTGGTTCCTCAGGCTCTTCTGGAACATCAGTTTCTGTTTCAGGAACAACAAACAAGATTGTTAAATTCACTTCTGCCAGTGCGATAGGTAATTCCAATGCATCAGACGATGGAACAACTTTTGAAATTGCTACTTCCAAGTTAAAAGTTTTAACCTCTGCTGCTGTTGGTAATATCACTCCCTCTACCACAACAGGTAGATTTGACGCAGCCAACGATGTGGTAGCTTTCTCCACATCAGACAGAAGATTGAAAACAAACCTTTCGGTAATTTCTAACCCTCTTGAAAAAGTTAAATCCCTTACTGGATATGAATTCGATTGGATTCCTGATTATAAGATCCACCACGGATTCGAGGGCAGGGATATTGGAATTATAGCCCAAGACGTAGAAGCTGTCTTACCCGAGGTTGTGACTACCAAATTCAACGGATTTAAAGGTGTTAAGTATGAAAAAATAGTACCTCTCCTGATTGAAGCTATCAAAGAATTAAGCAACGAGGTAGATAAACTCAAAAAGAAGGGATAAAAGAATGAAAAAGTACTACACTGGACAAATCTTCAGTACGCACACTAAAGCTTGTGTGGCTGATTCTTCAACCGGAAAAATAACTTTAATTCATCAGGTAAACGATCTTTACCACTTTGATGAACTCGTCGTTTCAACTACCCCGGATCCAATTACAAACATTTCCCCTTTCGAATCGTATTTGCGTCCATACCAGGAGTGTACCCACAATGATGTTCTAGTCTATATTTCTGGACTGAAAACTTATTTAGATTCTTTGTAATGGCAACTTTAATAAGCACGACCAATCTGAAATTGACAGAGTTAGAAACCGCTCCCGCGGGGGGTGGTTCTTTCACTGGAAGCAATTTGAGATTCGATATTATTGCGAGGTATGGATGGAATAATGGAACAGCGGGCTCTCAAACCTATGCCTTTTACACTTGGGGATATGGTTTTGGCTCCGGTGGAGGATACGCTGATGCAATTTATGGTCTGACCCCACCAACATCTGGTTCAAACCCACCACTTACGTTAGGGAACTGGAAGGGTCTACAATATTGGTTTGACGGTACAACTTTCGATATTACTTGGCAAGGCAGAAATAATCTAAATGTCCCGACCTTTCCAACACCCCCAAGCGCAAATGATGTAAATATCGATGTTTATTGCTATGATTCATCTGGCACATATGCCGTTTTTAATAATTGGAGTAACCTCTTTGCCGCGAACACCCTCTATGGATCTTCGCAAATACCTGGATTTGTTCCTGACCAATCTCCATTGGTTAAGGATGTGTATTGGAAAGTAGACGCCACGACAGATCAATTCAACTGGGGAGGTGGTACATTGGACATCGAAATTAACGGAACCAATGTTCTAAGTATTGGTCTCCAACCCGGTGTCAATAATTTAGACTGGACACAGGGAAGTGCAGGAGCTACCAACGGGACAGGGATCCTTTTTGATTTCATCATCAATTAATTTTTATTGAAATAAAATTCTATTTTTTCCCTATAATTGTAAAAATTATATGGAAACTAAAAGTGTTAAACTAACCACGGATGAATTGGATTCTATTCTTTCATTAAGAAATCTTGTGAGAGAAAACGTTGAAAAAGTTGGCAAGCTAAATATTCAAAGGCATTTTCTAGATAAAGAGGTCGAGTTTGTAAATGAGCAGTTAGGAGCCCTTTACCAAGAATCCATGCAATTGGGTGAAAAAGAAAAATTAAAAATAGATGAAATTGTAGCGAAATACGGTGAAGGTAAATTGGATTTTGCTTCAGGTATTTACACTATAGATTAACATGATCGACCAAACAGATTCTCTAAGGAAAGTCAAATTTTCCCTTAAAAGATCCCTTTATCAAATTGAGCGGGATATAAGTGAACTGTCCCAGCAAAAACCCCGTATTTTGTACGTTTGTCCCCACCTATCAACAGGTGGTATGCCCCAATATCTTTACAAATGCATTGAATCACTAAACGACCAGTCAGAAATTTATTGCATTGAGTACAATAACGTTTCTGATGATTATGTCGTTCAAAGAAATAGGATAAAAAATTTATTGGGTGATAGGTATTACAGAATCGATGGAGATGATAAAAGCTTCCTCCTTGATCTCTTGGAATCTATTTGTCCTGATGTAATTCATTTTCAGGATTTTGTCGAGTTTTTTGTGGAGGATTCAATCTGTCAAAAAATATTTTCTACAGATCGACCTTGGTTAATTTTTGAAACCTGTCACAGCTCAAACGTAAAACCAGATGACAAATTTTGGGCACCTGACAAATTAGTGATGGTGAATCAATGGATGGTTGAAAGATTCAAAGAACTTGAGATTCCACTGGATGTATTGGAATACCCGGTTGAGAATTTCGAAAAAATTCCTCAAAGAAAAGCCCAGCAAATTTTGGGCTTAGATCCAAACTTCAAGCATGTAATTAATATTGGATTGTTTACCCAAGGAAAAAACCAGGGCGAGTTGATTAACTATGCGAAGGAATTTGTTGGACTTCCCGTTCAGTTTCACTTTATAGGAAATCAGGCTGGAAATTTCCAAGATTATTGGGGACCTTTGATGAGAGATCTCCCTGAAAATTGTGTGATTTGGGGGGAAAGAAACGATACAGATTTTTTCTATCAGGCAGCGGATTTATTTGTTTTTACGTCCACATGGGAATTAAACCCAATCGTAATTAAAGAATCACTTTCCTGGAATTTACCGATATTGATGAGAAGGCTAGAACCTTACTTGGACCAGTACGACGACAACCCCTTAGTACATTATTTGTCCAAGGACAATCTTTTTTATGATCGGGAGTTCAATGTCAGAAAAATAAAAGAATTGCTAGGATTTATCTCATGAAAAATAGAGGAATCGAAGTTTATAAAAACGTAATCAAGAACCAGAACAAAACTGTCCCAGAAAGGGTTGGATTTAAATTTTCCTTTGATTATGGTCCCAGGATTGATATGTTTGGGAACAACCATCGATCCAAGAAAACCGTAAAGTTTTTTGAAAAAAACTCAGGTAGACTCGTTTACACCGGAGAAACATCCCCCGGTCTTTTTACTAGTCTTTTCAGAAAATGGTACACCCCTTGGATTGTCGAAGCTTATGAAGAAGGAGACAAGAAGATTTGGAATTTTGACTTTGAGGAGTCTCTTTACGGAAAAAAAATAATGATCTCGATAGATAGTTCTTCATTGGGTGATACTCTTGCTTGGCTCCCTGTTATCAACAAGATGAGGGATAAATTCAACGCCGATATGTACGTCAGTACCTTCTGGAATCATCTTGTTGTCCATTTTTTCCCCAATTTGAGATTCGTAGCACCAGGTTTTAGGGATCCGAATATGTCGGCAACTTTTGGTGTTGGCTGGTACGAAGAAGATGATCAAAACGTTCACAAACGAGACCCCAGATCAATATCATTGCAGCAGGTGGCAGGTGATATCTTAGGTATAGATGTTGAGGATGATGTTTTACCTCCACAACTACCGGTAACTGTTCTTAGTAGTGAGCGTCCTATCTCGGAGAAATACGTTTGTCTAGCTATCCAATCCACGGCGAATGCAAAGCACTGGCATTATCCGAACGGCTGGCAAATTGTCGTTGACTTTCTTAAACTGAGGGGTTATCAAGTTGTTGTTATTCAAAGTCAACCTATCGAACTGGATAGGATTATAGACAAAACGGGGGAAATTGACATCATGGAAAGGGCAATCTATTTACACCACGCCGATTTTTTTATCGGGATTGGATCTGGTCTTTCCTGGCTGGCTTGGGCTTTGAAAAAACCAGTTGTCATGATTTCAGGATTCTCCCTTCCTTCTTGTGAGTTTTCCCACAAAAATTACAGGGTAATTAACACAAATGTTTGTCATGGGTGTTTTAATGATACAAGACACAAATTCGATCGAGGAGATTGGAATTGGTGTCCTAGATTAAAAAACACGGAACGAATGTTTGAATGTTCGATGAAGATCACACCGAACCAAGTAGTAGAAAAAATTACCGAATTAATCGAAAAAGAGAGTCTCTAGATTTACTTAGAACCTTGTTGGGATATATAAAAGAGAGATTTGTCTCTAAAATATATCGAAATTCGAATGTCGGCAATCCCACCAAATAAAGCTCCGTTTGTAGGCCTACCTGTTTATAACGGTAACGGTAAGCAAAGAAATCTCTCAGATCCCAGGTATCAGTATCAAGACGATTTACCTAATACTCAAAAGGTAGTTGATTCCAGTACAGATAACCTTTACGGGACAACCGGTGCTGCTCTAGCAAGAGCCGTTCAGATCGGATGTAACGGGTATCATACAATTTTAGCATCAAATGGTGTTTATTACTATGCCCCGTGTGCTAGTGAAGAATGGTTGGTTGAAAGATTGGAGCAATTAGATAGTGCACTGAATTTCACTTACATCGGAAACTATCGTGTTTTAACCTACGACTCGCCTTACTATTATGTTAGTTCTTTCAACGGCTGGATTATAGATACAGCTGGAGCTGTAAACAACTATCCGATAAATTTAGATACTGTTTCTAACGCAAGGGTTTCGAATGATATTGCTATAGAATTTAGGTATTCTGTTGACGGAGAAAGTTGGTCTCTCTGGCAAAATGTAGGTACTGCTTTAACCGGTTTCAACAACTCTTCCTTTTCAAATGAAAGGGCAGAACCTTTTTCTATAAATCTGGATCCGACCAAGCCTTTTTATCCAGAATTTAGATTTACATCCGTTGTAGTAAATCCAGACGGAAGTATAGCATTTTACACAGACGAACCTATTGATCCAAGTGTTGTGATCGTTTCTTTTGATCTGGATGTTACTTACAATACAAATGTAGTGGATGGACCAGACAACCTCGTCATAAAAGCTCCGGTTCCTCAATGCTCTCCAGAAAGATCGAACAGACCCGTGGTTTTCAACGAATGCGGTCCTTTGACTTTTAATCCTTACAATATAAACAAGGCAATAAATCTCTATCAAGATTTAAGTCTTATTGTGAACAAGATGTTTGGATTTGAAACAAATTATTACTCGGTCCAACCACAATCCCGATCCAAAGATGTGATATTGAAAGAATGGACATTGTTTGATGTAGTTGATGAGCAATGTGTTAAAGTCATGGTTCCTTCTAACCAATTCCCCGATAACAAAGTCAATTACGATCCTTTCGGAATTTCATTTGAAGAACCCTTCGAAGTTCACATAGACAAGATTTACTTCGAAAGTATTTTTGGGCGGGGATCACAGCCACGTAAGAGAGACATAATATATTTCCCATTAACAAACAGGATCTATGAAATCAATTCAACATATTTATTTAGAGATTTCATGTACTCCCCTGTTTATTTTAAAATAGAATTAAAGAAGTACAATCCTAAATCAAATACCTATTTCAAAGATCCTGCTTACAAAGAGGAATTGGATGGTATTGCAATCAATTCACAGGAATTGTTCGGAGCAGAAACTAAAGCACAGGAGGAACAAATTACAAAGCCTCAACAGTATGTAACAAGTACAAACGACAGAGGAACTGATCCCACTAGATCGTATGTGTACACTGATCTCCCGATAGTACATTATGATCTGAACAACAACTGGACCATAGTGTTCAATAACTATTACGATTTAAATGATGCATTTGTAACCAACAATCAGTTTGTTTTCGAACCTGAAAAGTACAGAAATGCCGTCAGATATCTAACTAGACCAAAATTGGAGGCAGATGGTGAAATTGCCTATACTTGTTGGTTTAGTTTAAAGAATTACGTGAATGAAAATAGCTTAAGCAAAAAACCATTTCCTCCAGTACCGATTGTAAAAGAAACAGAAACCCCAACCAGAATAGTCTACAACACCGCACCCTATAAGCATGGCCTTTCCCCTTGGTTGAATTTTGCCAGCAATCCTGACGGGTATGTTGCTATTCAATCTGATATCAACCATGCGGGTGGGTTTCAGGTCGCTTCTGTTATAAATGAATTCAAATTCTCTGTAGTAAACCCAAATTTACCTTATTCTCTGGACCCCCCACAATTGAAGATGCAAAAGGCCCAGGCAAGAAATTTAATTGCTGGTGACTACACGGATTCTAACGGACAACAACAAGGGGTTAGAATAGATTTGATACATTCAGGTGTACAGGAACCTAATAACTCCAATTTTATTCAGCAAGGAAGCATTCAGGTAAACCTTAATTCGTTTGTTTATAATTCTCGCTTACAGTTTGTTCCTGAGATGGGTGAGTGGTATGGTGTAGTTGTTAACATTTCCAACAAGTACCAGCAAATGGGTATTAACATTTGGAAAATGTCATACGATCCGAACAACCCCCAAGAACAGTCTTCAAATTTGATTCAGGTCCACCAAGATTACAGAGCTTTGACACAAGCATACACTTTCGACTTGCCTGCGGATATAGTGACAGATCCAGCCAACCCCCTATATGGAACTGACAACAATGCTTACAGGATCTACACTTCTCCACTTTTGCTAACTAACGTCAGAATTTTTAAATCTATGATAGATATTGACAAGCAATCGATTGTACTAAATCAAAACGTGGTGAGAGACGCACAACTTGCACACATTATTGACAATGCAAAACCAACTTTAGCAATCCCCAAGATCCCAAGGAAGGGCTAAAGACTAATTACATAATTTATGCCTAGAAGAAAACCAAAACCGGAGAAAGTTGTCCAGGAGCAAATCAAAGCATCCTTGGACTCCATTCTTTTAGATGAAGGACTTGACATAGACGCGGTGAAACCCGATGAATTACCGAGGTTGAAAACAACCGACGTAATGAATTTCAAGGAGCAAACACAAACAACAGGAACAGAAGCCAGACAGCTTTTAGATTCTCTTGTGAAATTTTATCTGGATGAAAACCTCATAGATCAAAGTGATTTTGTTGATTACAAAAAGAAAATAGATTCCATGAATCTTGCTTCCATGATGTTACAATTGAAAACTGCTCAACATGCGATCACTAAACTGCTCGAAGAAATAGACCTAGGTAATGCTAATCCAAGAATGTTCGAAGTTTTAGCACAGCTTCAATCCCAGATAATGCAAATGCCCAAGGATTATCAAAACTATGTGGAGAAAATGGAGCAAAGCTATCGTGGTATGAAAAAAGAACTCGAGGCGAAAACTTCTTCTGGATCTCTTCAACTAGAGAGTAGCTCGGAGAATCCAAATTCTTTTATCAGGCCTCAGGGAGGCGACTCTGGGATAAAAGTCAGGGGAACCAAAGGCTTAATGGAAGGATTACGTGATATCCTCGGAGCTGAAATACAAGATGTGAAAGTGGAGGAAGAAAACGAAAATGCCATAGTAAACGCCAAAAGAAAGGCTACTATGGACGCTTCACGTAATGTTTTGTTAGATGATGAAGAAAATTTCGAAATCGACGAAGATCTTTTCAAATGAACGCAACTATCGAAGACGAGTTAATAGAATCCAACTATTGGAGTACGAAAAAAGTTAATGAACTTTTATGGAAGGTTGAAGAGGAAGGATTGGACTATAAGTCCGTAGATAACCCTTTCCATGACGGGGATCCTGAACTTAAGAGAGCAAATTTACTTTGGGAGTATGCCGAGGAGGAAATACTTGAAATGCAAAAGTGCGCAAAAGATGTTGTGTATTTTGCCAAGTATTGTCGTGTTATGACCGATGACGGTTTGATGTACGTTAAGCTCCGTGATTACCAAGAATCTGTTCTTAGGGAGTATCAATCAAATCGCTTTAACGTTTTCTTGGCGCCAAGACAGGTTGGTAAGTCTATAACCTCCGCAATAATTCTTGTTTGGTATCTGCTTTTCAACCACGACAAGAACGCAATGATCCTGGCGAACGTGGGTTCGACCGCAGAGGAACTTATGGACAAGATTAAGGCAATTGTTAAGGGATTACCTTGGTTCTTGAAACCTGGTATTATCGTTAACAATGTGATGTCTATGAAGTTTGATAACGGATGTCGAGCAATTGCTAAAACAACCACTAAAACTTCAGCAATCGGTTTCACTATTCACTTTCTTTACATGGATGAGTTTGCACACATCCATCCCAATTTCATTGAGTCATTTTTCAGATCTACTTATCCAACAGTTTCTTCCTCTAAGGTTTCCAGGATTATAATTACATCCACCCCAAATGGAATGAATAAATTCTATGAGATCTATCAAGGATCTGTTACTGGTGAAAATTCTTTCAATCCAATTAGAGTAGACTGGTGGCAGGTACCCGGAAGAGATGAGAATTGGAAGAAGGAGGAAATTGCAAACTTAGGAAGCGAGGAGCTTTTCAACCAAGAATATGGCAACCAATTTCTTAGTTCTTCTACTCTGCTTCTGGGATCGAACGAACTCAAAAAGATTAAAGCCAATGAAACTGAGTATGAATGGAGGGAAATAGATGCTTTGAGTGATTTAGGAATAAATTACGAAAACTTCAGATGGCACCCCAAATTCAATTTGGACAGTGAACTATTTTTCGGCAAAAGTTTTGTTATTTCGGTGGATCTTGCAGGTGGAACAAGAGGGGATTTTACAGTTCTAAATATTTTTAAGGTGGTACCACTACCCCGGAAAGTCATAGAAACGATGGATGACTTTGAGGACGAGTCTGATTTTTTTGGTTTACTTCAAGTTGGTATCTTCAGAGATAACGAAATTCAAATTGAAGACGTAAAAAAACTTCTCGAGTGTTTGATCCTGGATGTTTTTGACAAGGAGAAAATATCGGTGTTACTTGAAATGAATTTTAAGGGCGAACTCATTTTAGATAAGATTTTAGCAAACGATGAGGTTTCTCAGGAAGTCTTTTTACACACAAAGCACACAGAATCCGCTAGAACCGCAAAACCCGGTATTAAGTACAACGAAAAAAATAAGATGAAATATTGTGAGTTGTTAAGATATCTAGCCCGTCAAAACAGAATCATCCTTAATGAAAAAAATTGGACTATTCCGGAGCTTTTTTCTTTTGGTCTAAATAACAGTGGAACTTACTCTAGTCAATCAGGTCACGATGATGTAGCTATGACAGTAGTAAACCTTTCCTCACTTTTCGACAGCACCGCATTCAACGATATTGTTGGTGATTTATACGATGAGCTCGATGAAAATTATAAGAAATTGATCGAGGATAAATTGGACGATAAAGATCCTGAGGGTGGAACGAAAGAAGGTGGTTTCTATAGTTCTTTCAGTAAACTCATGTAAACAGCAAAAACCTTCGATATATAAAGGTAGATCGGTGTAGCACCCACTTTTATGCTTTAACCGATGGATATATAGAAAGGAAAAAATATCTACTTAACGATAATGGCAAAGAAAATCAAACTTGATTTATCCCAATTTAAAGCCTCTGGTGTTTATACATTGGAATTTGACGCTTCAGAGAACGTCATACTTACCTCACAAACGATTAGATTGGTGGTGGGATTTTCAAATAAAGGCCCGTTCAATGCTCCGGTTTACATCCCAGACGTCACAACAGCAATTGCTATATTTGGGGACATTGATAAAACCTTAGAATCCCAGGGATCTTACTTTCAAAGATCGATCCTAACCTGTTTGCAAACAGGTCCAGTGTTTGCTTTGAATCTTCTTAAGTTAAATAATGACGATTCAAGTCCCACTGCGGACAAAGTAGATTATTTCGGTTTTTCTGTTGCCACTGACGAGCCTAACGGGGTTTTGACCTCAAGATTATACTCCTCTTTCTATAACAAAGAAAGATTTTGGTATGCTGATGTAGATTATTTCTTAGCCACTATGTCAGTTGTAGACCAAGGAAGAATTTTCAACCTGGTAAATCTTGGACAAGGTGCAATGAGTGTGATTGTTAGAAAATCAACCGATGCAACCCCACCACTCCAAGGCTACGACATTTTCGCAGTAGATTGGTATGGTGCGGATAACGTCCCAAGTTATGTTCACCCTTACGATTACATTTCGGATTGGTTTATAGATGTTATAGCAGTTTCTGGAGACTGGACAGATTATGCAGCTCTTTCGGAAGATCCCGAATGGGCAGAATACTTCACTAGAAACGGATTTGTAAAGAGTAAAATCAATCAATTCCTAAGCCAGCAAAATGTTAACATCGTCACACAGGTAACTGGATGTCTCATTGTTGATTTCGTTGACTTGAACGGCAATAATCAGTTCATACAAACCTTAATAAACAACAATACTCCTTCAACCGGTCTTTTCTGTGCAGTGGACGCTGAAGCATTGGATTACCTTTGCCAAAACAGATTTAAAGTTGACTTGGTTGGTAACTTCTTGATTGATGAATTAACTAGCGATAGAGATTTAGCAGATCCCACTTTGAATTTCTTAAGTTACGATCAACAATTAATTCAGGATTATGTTTACACGCAGAACTATACGGGTATAACTGGGGCGGGAGTTACTGGAGCTACAGCGGCAGCAGTTTCTTACCAAGCACTAAGCGCTGGATCCTTATTTAGAGTAGACGGGGTTACTGGAGCAACAGGAGTACCAGCATCTGCTTTGGTTCCATACAGCTCGAGTGCTACCTATGGAGGTTTACATTATGTAAGAACTAATTCCGGAGTTACTGGTGGTGGTGTCGTACAGGTTTACCTTGCATCAGGCGGAAGTGGTTACACTTCAGCACCAACCGTTTCTTTTACCAACCCAGTAGGAGCAACTGGCGCCGCAGCTTACGCCACAGTAAGCGGTGGAAGCGTTACTTCGGTAGTAATGACCAGTGTAGGTTCCGGATATCTTGCGGTTCCTAACGTTACCTTCTCAGGCGGAGGAGGTACTGGTGCATCCGCAGCAGCAGTTATTCAAACCCAGCCTTCGCTTACCTCAACACAAAAAACTCTACTGAAGAGTTTCGTTACACCATCTTCTACAAGTTCCCCATACATTCTTGGAACTGTATCAATTCCTTCGGGCTTAACTGGAAGCGTAATAAACCAATTCGCTAATGGAGACCTGGTTAAGTTAAAGGTAGTTGGAGTGACTGAAATAAGCGGAAACTTAACAATCACGTTTAGTCACCCTCTGGATGCAGGTATTTACACCTCTCAGGGAATCAGTGTTACTCCTACATTCTTAACTGAGGGGTTTCCGACAACAGGAAATGGTGTGAATGTGTATTACCAACAGATCGGAGCATCAGATTATGTTAACATCGACAACACTCTTTCCGTTACCGGTGGCGTTTATGCTAACACCTTAACTGGTCAACTTTCGACTAATCTCTATCAAAACATCCTTTATAATGAAATACAGGACGGTGACACTGTTTGGTTGAATTCAACAGGTTCTTCCGAATATTACCTCGACACCCAGCTAACAGTTGATAGAGACCAGTTTAACATCGCCAACGTAAGAGCCTTCAATAACATTTCAAGGCTAAATCCAAGTACTTTGGTAAATTACCCAGCTTTTGGAACTGTTTACGCATCAGACAACGTTGGAACTCCGATAGGGTCAGGAAAGACTGATATCGTTTCAGCAGTAGCTTCGATTAACCAATACCTGAGTGTTATTACGAAAATAGATTCAACTAGCTTCACATTTGCTCCGGATCAAGCAAACGATCTTATTATTTCGGTTGGAGACTATTTGGTATCTACAGATTTATCACTTTGCGAAACTGTAGGAGCAAATAGACAAGGAAGATTAACCAAAGTAACATCTGTTGCTCAAACAACAACTTCGGGAGTCGTTAGAGTTACTTGTGCAAGACCAATATTTTACTACTCTGGAAATCCTATCCAAGTTCAAAAGTTCAAGTCGATCCCACAATTTACCAGATCTTTTGATTTCATTTACCTCGGTGGATACACAATGAGGGATGCTCAAAGACCGAATGGAACGGACGCACGTGTAGATGAAATCTTAAATGTATTGTACGACACAAATCTCGCTGCTACTTTGGCAACAAAGGACACGATTTCATTCAGATACATTGTAGATACATTTAGTGGTACTATCCAGCCAAACTCTAAGTATCAGCTTTCTAAATTGGCAATGATGAGACAGAAAGCATTAGCTTTCATCAATGCTCCTTCAATGGCACAGTTCAGAGCTAGCACAGATCCTAGATTTACTAACGCACCTACAGCTTCTGATCCATACCCACCACTAGAGGCTCAGTACATTGCAGAAGGAGGAAATCTTTCTTTGAATCCTTCTTACACCTTTAGCTTACCTACTCAAGATCTTGGTGCTTCTTTTGCAGCTTTCTATACACCATATATTACAGTAAGAGAAAACAATAGAAATGTAAACGTACCACCGGCTGCTTTTGTATCTAA
>JACCDP011441727.1_pt1 | contig 12892 bp, 18 predicted proteins | sample 7445841 | NCBI WGS metagenome assembly JACCDP01 (sample SAMN15323441, study PRJNA562643) | freshwater metagenome | isolation source: river surface water | place: USA:Blue River Watershed | collected 2017-08-17
ATGACACAAAAATCATTAGATTATCTTAAAAACAACCCAAAAGTTGCCGAATTTTTAACAAAAGTAAACGCCGAAAGAGCTGAATACTATAAAAATATGGCTTCTATGAAAGATAGAACCGATTTAGTGTTGGAAGTTGGTAATAAATTCCTTCGTTTATGGGATGGTACGTCTTGTTGGGGATTTATCAGTAGAGTTGATGGTGATTTGAAAGGTTCACCTATCAAAAAAGGTGATTTACTAAAAGCAGCTAGTTGGAAAGCTCCAGCAAAGCACGCTAGAGGTAATATAACCGATGGTACTGCTCGTTATGGGGTGTACGGACCGGAATATTTATAAAAATTAATGAAATTAAGACCTAACCAAATAGAACCAGTAAAAAAGGGTGTAGAATTCTTTAAAACAAAGAAGCCGCACCCTTCAATTATTGTTGCCCCTACCGCTTTCGGTAAAAGTATTGTAATTGCTGAGATTGCTCATCAATTGGGTGAAAAAATCTTAGTTATACAACCTTCGAAAGAATTATTAGAACAAAATTACAATAAATTCATCAATTTAGGTGGAAAAGCATCAATTTATTCCGCTTCAATGAATGAAAAGGAGATTGGAGATGTAACATATGCCACAATTGGTTCGATAATTAATATTGCTTGGAAATTTAACGAATTAGGTATCAGAAAAGTTATTATCGATGAGTGTGATAGGTTTCCACGTGAACCGGATGGTATGTTGAGGAGATTTTTAACGGCTGCAAAGATAACACATATATTAGGCTTAACCGCAACCCCATTGAAGTTGCAAACCAATATGGATGAGTTCGGAAAACCATTTTCGAAGTTGGTAATGTTGACATCCAAAAGTAAAAAAGGTAATTTCTTCAAAGATATCATACATGTTGCCCAAATTAAGGAAATGGTAGATTTACAATTCTGGTCACCACTGCAATATGAATCTTATGATTTTGAAACTGGTGATTTGGTTTATAATTCTACAAATGCGGAATATACCGAAGAAAGTATTAGAAAAGCTTACAAAAACCAAGATATTGCAGGTAAGATAATTCGTAAAGTTTCACAATTAACAGATAGAAAATCAATTTTAATATCAGTTCCGTCAATTGAAGAAGCAAAAGAACTTTCTACACGTTTGCCAAGTTGTGCACCAATATATAGTGGTATGGCGGATTCCGATAGGGATAGAATAATAGATGAGTTTAAGAGAGGTGTGTTACGAATAGTAGTTCAAGTTACAATCCTTTCAGTAGGGTTCGACCATCCTCAATTAGATTGTATCATTACCGGTAGACCTACGGCTTCTTTAAGTTGGTGGTATCAATTTGTGGGTAGAGTAACCCGTATCCATCCTGAGAAGCAAAATGGGCTTATAATTGATTTCGTGGGGAGTGTACCAAAGTTCGGAAAAGTAGAAGATTTATGGTTTGATTATGAAGTTCCAATGTGGAAACTATATGGAGAAGGTCAAAAGTTATTAACAGGAATTCCACTTCACGAAATAGGATTACACAAACAAGGACAACCTAGTCCGCATGATATCGCTGCAAATGGACCTGAAATTAAAATGACATTTGGAAAATACAAAGATAAAGAAATACGAAAAATACCTATTTGGTATCGTAAATGGATGTTAGAAAATATCAAATGGACTCCATTCAACAAATCAATTCACGAAGAATTACTACGTCTTAAAGAAATCGGTATTTAGGTAACCATATATTTATTAGTATGTGGAATAAAGTAAAATACTATGTACTAAGATATTGGGTAGCTGTATCCTTTCTTTTACTTGCGTTCTATTTTTACGAACCAACACAATCAATCACACATTGTTCACCAAACACATTAAGTAATGATACTCCTAAAACCTTTTTGGGTTTAGGTGAGATGACTTTGATGTGGATATTAATGGCTATAGCTCATAGTGCTAATGCTTGTTATTGTGATATAAAATCGTTATTGAAGAAAAAATAAATATAAATTATGTACGTTATTCACAAACAATTGATTCCAATTGATACTAATATGGGTGACCCTAATTGGGCTAAAAGACAAGTATGGGTTTTGAAATTAAATTCCAATGATACTTTGGATGAATTTGAAGATTTAGAAAGTGCCGAACAAAAAAAGAATGAGTTAACAAATTCAGACCCAACGGGTAGAATTTACAAAATCTCATTTAAAAATACGGATGGAAGTTTTTCAGATGTGTAAGCAGCTCCAAGTTCCTAGTTAATTTTTTATTTATACTGCTTTCTGCTTTCCTGGTTAAGTAGTCTAGTGTCAATAACTATTGTCCAAAAATTCCAAACGTAAAGAAATGTGGAAAACTTTTTCATTTTTTTAAATAAAGTTTGTTTTGCTTGGAAAATTCAAGAAATATTCATATATTTGTGTTAAACCAAAATATATTTTTATATGAAAGAAGAATCAGCAGTTGAGTATTGTGAGAGAGTATATCCACATACAACCGAAGAATTTAAAAAAATTACAGATGAAATGTATATTACCTTTTGTAAGAAACAAAGGAACTATGGACCTGGTAACATTTCGGTTGGAACTTCATTGGAAACAAAAGAAGATATTAAACTTTCATTAACTGGATTGTGGTTTAGAATAAATGATAAGGTACAACGTTTAAAGCAATTGGTTGTATTGGGTCAGCCTGATGAAGTTGGTGAATCGGTGCAAGATACTTATGAAGACCTTTCGGTTTATGGGATTATTGCTCAATTAGTACAAAGAGGTAAATGGGCTAAATAACGAATTGGAATAATTTTCAGTTTGTATATTTATCTCTATGGAGTATAAAAGACTAAATAATTTACAAAACACATACCCACAGACAGGTAATTACATATCTGACCAATTTCTGTCATTGTCACGTGCTAGTGGATTACTTCAGTATGAATCTAATCAGGCTCAAGAAAAAGCTAAAATAAATTTATTTGGAAGATACGCTGATAAAAATGTATTACCATTTACCACAAAAACTTTAAAGAATCTAAATTATGTAGACGGTACTAATTTTAGGTTTATATTGGCTATCTTTAAAGATTACAATGATACAAATCCTGTATATTATACTTCACAAACTTATTACAATGATTTAAATGCTGCCTTAATTGAAGGTAATCCATATTTTTTACAAGCTAGTTTTGATAGTGCTAATATTATAAGTTTTGTTTATGAGGAAGCCGTAAATATTGCAAAAAACGCAGTACCTTTAGAACTAAAATCAAGAGTAGATTTCCGAACAAATATATTTATCACAAATGGTAGTTTTGAGGTTAGTTATTCTAACTTAGTAAGATTCATTGATTGGCTAGTTGATAAGCCATCGCCATTGGATGATGTTAATCAAGGAGTACTAACTGCAGAATCAATAGCAGGTTGGAATGAATTGAATGGGGATTGGGCTACTGGAAAAGTTTTAACAACGGTATCCGCATCCTATGGTATAGGAAAGGAATTTGTAGTTATTGAACCAGAAACGGACAATAACCCTCTTAATGCCGCCAATATTGCATTAGCTAAAGGGAAATTGGAACAAAGCCAGATTGAAGGAAAAATTAAAATATTAGAGGAAGAAATAAGGAGACAAACAAGTTATAGATATCCATTTAATTTTGATGGTGCATACGCCGTGGTGAAAGCGGAATTTACAGATATAGAAGGAAAGGTAAATAAATTTGTTAAAAAATACGAAACCAAATTACTTTTTACTAAACCCAAAGAAAAAAGGAGAGAAGGAATTACTCAAGAAATATTGAAAGATGTAAATATTTTTAAAAAAGATTTAGATGCTAAAAAGCAAGAAGTTTCAAAACTTACAGCAAACGTAAATGAAGCAAAGAAAGTAATAAACGATGCAAAAGCAAAAGCCGAAGCGGCACTTAAATCCTTAAATGGGATGATTCCAACTATACCCAAAATACCTAAACTACCAGCTATACCTAAGATTCCAAAATTACCAGCTGCTTCTGATTTATTGGCATTATTACCATTACCGGCTTTACCTGTATTGCCAAAATTACCTGCGTTACCTAAGTTTGGAAAACCAAAATTACCTAAAGTTCCAAAAATAAAATTAAAGAAACCAAAAGAACCGAAAAAAGTTAAAAAGAATAAAGGTAAGGGATTAAAAGGAGCATTAGCAGGATTACAAGATGCAGCAAATAAGGTACAGGGTTCAATCGCAGCAGCAACAGCCGCAGCGGCGGGTGCAACTGCAGCTGTAGTAGGTGCAGCGGCGGCGGCAAAATCGGCAGTAGCAAACGCTCAAAGTGCCGTAGAAAATGCAAAATCAGCAGTAGCCGGAGCCGTAGATTCCGCAAAAGCGGCAGCAGATGGAGCCGTAAATTCGGTAAAAGGAGCAGTATCAAATATTGAAAATGCAGCAAAAGAAGAAGTAGGAAAATTAAAAAATAAATAAAATTTATTTTAAAAAAAGTAATTCGTATTTCAAGGCTTGTTAATACTTATAGGTAATTAAACTGGTTGCCAATGATTAATCCTAATGTTGCATGGCATAAGTACCTTAATAGCTCTAACCCAATTATTAATAAGTACTTAAATACTTTTGGAGATGAATTTTTCCAACAAACATTTCAACGATTAGTACGGGCAATTAAATCAAAAAAATCACACATAATCTTATTTCGTTTTAAAGACTCTGATATAATTTCTAAAATATATCAAAAAGATTATATCCCTGCATTAGAATTACTATTAAACTTATGCATTCGTTTAGAAAAATACGAAATGTGCAGAGATATACATGCCCAATTAAAACTTATTAAATTAAAAAAAGCTAGAGGAACTCCCTCTAAAGCAAAAGTTACGGTGATACATAACATATAAATTAATATTATGGCTAGGAAAAAAGTAAACGAAGGCAATGAAGAAGTTTCGGTGGAAGTAATGAAAGAATATAAATTATCTTATCCAAAAACAATTAAAAAAATAAAATTTAAAACATATAATCAAAAAAGATTTTACAAAGCAATAGAGCACCCCAATCATAATATTATAATGGGACATGCGTTAGCAGGTGCAGGAAAAACATACATATCAATACAAAAAGGTTTAGAATTATTATTACACCGTTTATCAGATATTGAAAAACTAATTATTATTAATCCAACTGTTGATGTTGGTAGTGAAGATAAGTTAGGGCATTTGCCTGGGGATTTAATGGAAAAAATAGCCGTACATAATGAATCATCTTTATTTATAATGCATAAAATAATCGGGCCGGTTGAAACTAAAAAATTGATTGACCAAGGTAAGATTGAATTTAGAGTATTAAATTTTCTTAGAGGTATAAATTTTGAAAAAAGTTATATTATTTTAGACGAAGCGCAAAACGCATCACCACAACAATTAAAAACTTTAATTACTCGTATTTCAGATGATGCTAAATTGGTTATCGAAGGTGACCTTTCTCAATGTGATAAGTACAAAAATAATGGTTCACCTGCTTACACAAAAAGTGGATTCTTTGATGTGTGGAAACGATTGGGTAAATTAAAAGGAGTTTATCAAATTGAATTTACAAAAGAAGATTGTATTCGTTCTGGTATTGTTAAAAGAGTATTGGAAAGATATGAATTAGAAGAACAAATATTGTTAGGAGAAAATAATCAATATGAACTAGATTTTAGTTATAATCCATTTACAAACGAAGAAGAAAGTATTGAAAATAAAGAAGTTATAACTAATTGATTATCAATAACTTATAAAAGGGGACGTAACTCGTTGATTTTCAACGAGTTATTTTTCCTCTTTTATTTGGTAATTTGAGATTTTTTTCGTATCTTTATTCTATAAAGAAAGAGAGATATGAATAGTGTAAAGCAAGTAGTGTGGATTGATATGGATGGAGTTCTGGTGGACTTCGCAAAGCAAGTAGAAATTGTTACCAATCGTAGCCCACATTTAAAAGTAGAATATGAAGGTAGATATGACCACATACCGGGTATATTCAGAAATCCACCACCAATCGAAGGAGCTATTGAAGCAGTTAAAAAATTAGCAGAAAGTGGTAAGTATGAATTGTATATAGCAACCGCGGCACCTTGGGGTAACCCATCTGCGGCTATGGATAAGAGATATTGGATTGAAGAACACTTCGGAAATTTGTTCTACAAAAAAATGGCAGTTACTCACTTAAAAAATATGTTAATTGGTGATTATCTAATCGATGATAGAACTGCTAATGGTGCTGGAGAATTCAAAGGTGAACTATTACGATTTGGTTGGGCGTATGAAACCGAAGAATGGAACAAATATCCAACTTGGAATTCTATATTAGAAAAATTGTTATAATGAAAAAATTAATACCCCTTTTACTTTTATTATCAGCCTGTACAAAAGAAAATGAATATATTCCGCAAAAAGAATATACAATTACAATTGATTCAGTATTAACTCAAAACGGCTTAAATAGTTTACCAAAAGACCAAAATGGATTATATCATTTAAAGATTACGTCTATTGGTACACCACAATCACATAGAGTTGTTGGTAGGATTTTAGTTAATGGTAAAGAACCATATCCTAACGAAAATGTAAATTTTGAAAGTAATCTTTATTGGTGGTTAAAACGTGGTGATACAATTGCAAATATTACCAAAACTTATATAAACTATTTTACAGGTCAATTTACAATAGTTAATCTGCCGGCATTAATATCAAATAAAGATGAATTAGTACCTACAACAAATAGTTCATCATATAGTGGTAAGGGTGGTGAGATAAATACGATAATATCTCCAATTAGGGAAATGATTGGCGATACACTTGTTTTAAAAACATCACATTCTATATCCAATAAAAATATATACACTAAAATAGTATTAGACTGATGAGGAAAAAGGAAGTTAAATTACCAATGACACCAATTACTGAAGCAACTTTTATAAGACAAGGTTGGACAAAAATTGTAGGTGGTGATGGTATCGGAGAAGATGGTGAGGGTGAAGATGGGCATTATTATTGGACATTGGCAATTCCAAAATATCGAAACGATGAATTTTCGCCACAATTGGTATCCAATTCAACGGATGAACAATTAATTCTTAAAGAGATTGGATTAAAATCAGGACAATTCTTTATCGAAATAATGGATATGGATGGATTGGGCTGGTGTGGTAGTGAGGAGGAACTTGATGTATTATACTCAGCATTATGTGGCGAGGATATTGAGGAAAATTTGGAAAATTAAAAATAAATTAGTATATTTGTATTATGAAAAATTATAACGAAAAACAATTGGAAGAAAATTACGAAAAGTTTTTAAACTTAGTTCGTAAGGCTTGTAGTTCTAATCCTGAAAGATTGGAGAAATTATTGAAAATGTATTCAATGGAAGAATTAGGTCCTAATTTAATTATATCACCTGCTAGTGGTAATCTAAATTATCATAACGCATATGAGGGTGGATATATAGACCACATTTTGAATGTTTGTAAAAATTCACTTCGTATGAAAAAATTATATGAAGAAGCGGGTGGTAGTATAGATTTTACCGATGAACAACTATTATTCGCGGCACTTCATCATGATTTGGGTAAATTGGGTATTAAAGATGAATTACATTATGTGCCAAACGATTCAAAGTGGCATATTGATAATAGAGGTGAGGTTTATAAAAGAAACGAAAATATTCCTTTTATGAGTATTACCGATAGAACATTTTTTACATTAAATCATTACGGTATTCAATATACTGAAAATGAATATTTTGGTATTAAACTTACCGATGGTTTATATGATGATGATAACGAAAAGTATTTCAAAACATATGATACTTCAAAATATCTTCGTTCTAAAATTCAATACATATTACATTGGGCAGACCATATGAGTACAATTATTGAAAGACAAACGGCATAATTTTTTAATTTCATTATATTTATTATCCGATAGAGCTGGCCAGCATATCGGCGTATCATCCAAACGGAGATACAAACTTAACGCTTAAAAAAGGTAAAAAATGAAAAATCAAATTCAAAGGGGATTCCCTAACCCAGCATTTAGGGACGAGTTCTTCTCACCATTAGATACTTTATTTGATAAAGTATTTTCAGAATCATTTCCTGAATTAACAAAGGAAATTGGTATTAACCCATTCCAACAAAACGCTTATCCAAAATGTGACATCATTAACTTTGATGACCGTATTGAGATTGTAGCAGAAGTTCCAGGTTTAACTAAAGAACAAATTACCATTGATGTAGATGGTGATGTGATTACACTAAAAGGAGAAAAATCAAGTAAAGCAACCGAAAAAGAAGGTGGCGTATATCTTCGTAGAGAAGTTAAACGTTCTTCTTTCTTAAGAAGTTTTACAGCCGATTCTAAAATCTTTGATTTAGATGGAATTAAAGCATCATTTGAAGATGGCGTATTGGAGTTACAAATACCAAAGAGAGAACCTGAAAAACCAAAGAAACGAACGGTTTCAATTGGATAATTTATTCTAAACAACAAACTAACAATAAGTGGGGGTGGTTAATTTCACCCTCATTTTTATTTTGAGTATATTTATATATACAATTTAAAAAACAAATTATGAAACCAGAATACAAAATGAGAGCTCAAGAGCATTTAGAAGCTATTACCAAAAGAGCTAAAGTTATTTCCGAAATGTTAAATGGTGAAAGACCTGCAAACCAAGCGGAAGCAATTAAGTTATCTAAAGAAATAGAAAGGTTAGTAGAATTAACAACAAACATAGTAGATTTATCTTAGTATGAATTGGTTAAAGTATTTAGTTGGATTATCAGCAATTATTGTTGCAGGATGTGCAGCTTATTTTTCCGTAACAGGATTGGGTGTTCTTTTTGCGGGAGCAACTGTATCGGTAATGGTAATGGCGGGTGCATTGGAATTCGCTAAATTAGTAGCCGCAACATATCTGAAACAACAATGGGATACTATTAAAGGATTTAACAAATGGTACTTGGCTACATCAGTAGCAACCCTTATGTTAATTACATCAGCTGGTATCTTTGGATATCTATCTAATGCTTTCCAACAACAAAACTTAGAACTACAAAAAGTTGAAAGAGATATTTCAGTATATCAAACCCAAATTACAAAAAATGATGCGGAGATTGCTAGGTACACAACTCAATTAACTAACCAACAAAACATTCGTAACTCACAAGAGAGTAACCTATCTAAACAAATTGATAAGGATAAATCCACATCAAGAGTTACACAAATGATTCGTACTGCTGATAAAGAAATAGCATCGGTATCAAAACGTATCGATGAATTAACTATACAAAATAATGTAGCATTGGACTCAATCAATTCGATTAAAAATAACAACATTGAATTGGAAAGAGAAGTTGGTGGATTTCGTTTCGTAGCAGAAGCATTTAATGTTCCACTTAACGATGTTGTAAAATTCTTTATCCTTATTATCGTATTAGTATTTGACCCATTGGCAGTAGCACTTATTATTGCTTTCAATGGCTTAATTATGAAGCGTAAAGAAGATGATAAGTCCGAAAATATTCCAAATTCGAATAAGGAATATAAGGTGTATGGGGATAAAGAAAAACAAAAACAGGCATTGGTTGATATGATGCAAAACGATGAAGAAATGGGGCTGTACGATGAACCAATAACCCTATCAGAAAAAGATGCGGAAGTATTTTTTAATGAAATAGAAAATCCATCAGAACCAAACGAAGCATTAATAGAAGCGGCTCAGAAATATGAGACCGAAAAAAAAAACAAAATTGATTCCGCTACAACAAATGTGGAAGAAAATGAAGTAACCCTAACCGATGAAGAAAAGAAAGCATTGGAGCCTGAAATAACCGATGAGATATTAATGAATCTACAACCCGATTATTCAAAGAGACCTATTGATTATGATGGTGATGGTACTATTGATGGGTATGATACTGATGGTGATGGTATAATAAATATTGTAAGAGCAGAACACCCATCTAGAGCTGCTGCAATCCAAAATATGTTACCTTACTATGCTAAGCCCGAATTTAATTGGGATGATAGAACAAATTGGATAAATGACCAAAATGCGGTTAATTATTGGATAAAAAACATCAAGCCTTCTCAATATCCAACTGATTTCTCCGGAAAATCTTATTAATATTTGGTAAACTGAATATTTTTTTGTATATTTGTATAACAACAAATTATACCAATAATGAATTTAGGATACGCATGTATTAATATGAGTATGGGTAAAAAAGTAACTACTAACCGAGCTATGGTTAAACGTACTTTTCAATCCAAAGGTTTAGATTATGTTTCTGAACTTGCATTACTCAATGCAAAAGATATCATTAAAATTTTAGAGTGGAATCGATTAAACAATATATCTTTATTTAGATTATCATCCACTATTGTTCCGTGGGGAGACCACATTGATTTAACTCAATTAAAAGATTACAAAGAAATTAAGAGTGAGTTAAAGAAAGCTGGTGATTTTGCTAAGTTTTGGAATATGCGAGTTAATTCACATCCCGGTCCATTCGTTGTATTAACTTCTCCAAAAGAGGAAGTGGTTAAGAACGCAATTGCTGATTTAGAATTACATGGTAAGATATTTGATATGATGGGTCTATCTAAGACTCGATTCAACAATATCAATATCCATTGTAATGGTGTGTATGGTGATAAACAATCCGCGATGGATAGATTCATCCAAAACTTTAAAAGATTATCACCATCGGTGCGCAATCGATTGACGGTGGAGAATGATGATAAGGCATCTATGTATTCAGTTAAAGACCTTATGTACATACATCGTAATACAGGTATACCTATTGTGTTTGATTACCATCATCACCAATTTTGTACCGGTGGGTTAAGTGAAGAAGAAGCACTTAAATTAGCAGCAACAACTTGGCCAAAAGGTATAACACAAGAAGTTCATTATTCAGAATCAAAAGCATTGCACGAAAATAATCCAAAAGAAAAACCTCAAGCTCATTCAATTTATATTAACTCGCTACCGGATACCTATGGATTGGATTTGGATGTTATGGTGGAAGCAAAGGGAAAGGAGTTAGCAATATTACCGTTTATTAAATGATAACATATATCGCCATATTAGTATTTCAAGTTCTTTTCAATGTGTTTAAAACAATGGAGATTAAATATACATACGAGAATAGATTAAAAGATTTATTACTTAATTCAGTTTGGATTAATTTAGTATCTTTAGCTGGTATGTATTTTTCATTACAGCCATTGTTATTTGAAAAAGATTATTTAGTATTACCTTTTTATATTGGTGGCAGTGTATTAGGTAAGTGGGTTGCAATGACTCAAATGGATAATCCAGAATCTAAATTATTTATTTTCTTTAGAAGTAAAGCCGAAAAACCTAAAAGAAATGTCCGTACCAAAACTAATTGATGTAACGCCGTTTGAACCTTTAATTATTAAAGCTCATTATGATGGATTTGATTTTAAAGAATTAGAACCTATTTGTAATGATTTAATAAAAACAACAAATATAAAAACACATTTGGAAACAGGTGATGCAGCTAGTTCTGCTCCTAATAAAAATAAAGCTCCTCATATAATGAATGAGTTTAAAGAATTTTATAAATGGTTGGATAATATTGCACAGCATATTATTTTAAACGAATGGAATATGTTCAAAGGACATACATACAAAGTATCCAATTCTTGGGTAAACTTTCACGGAAAAGGAGGTGTTACCGAAAAACATCATCACGGCCCAACAACATTAACTACCGCTGCGTATTTAAATATGCCGCATGAAGGTGGGTATATTGAATTTAGAGACCCGTTGGAATACCATAAGGGGTTTTATATGAAACAATATGATGATGAAATGTATGGATGGAAATCAATACCTGCAATCACTGGTGATGTAATATTTTTTCCTGGATACATTCGCCACAGAACGCAACCAAATAAAAACACATCCGAAAAAAGATGGGTGTTAACTTCAAACTATATGAACTATTAAATTATGGCAAAAGGAATACTAGAATTTGACCTTAACGAACCGGATGATATAATAGCGCATAAAAGAGCAACCAAAGCAACTGATATGGCTTTAGCATTATGGGAAATAACTCACAATACTAAAAAAGGTTTAGAGTGGAGTATGGAAGGTAAGGAGATTGATAAATACGAAGCGTTAGAATTGGTATATGAAAAGATATACGAAATTTTGGAGGAACATAACATTAAATTGGATGATATAATATATTAAAAAATGAATACATTAGATAAAAAATACCAAAACCTACTGCAAGATATTTTGGATAATGGAGTACAAAAATTAGATAGAACTGGTACAGGAACTATATCCGTATTTGGTAGACAGATTAGACATAATATGAAGCAAGGATTTCCAATCCTAACTACAAAAAAAGTTGCATGGAAGCAAGTTGCATCAGAACTACTTTGGTTCTTAACAGGCCAAACTAACATTTCCTTTTTACTAAAACACAGCAATCATATTTGGGATGGTGATGCATATAAAAATTATGCAGCTAAAACATCATTGGATATAGATGAACAATATACAAAAGAACAATTCATTGAAAGGATACAAACTGATACCGAGTTTGCTAAAGTGTGGGGAGAGCTAGGCCCTATCTATGGTAAACAATGGAGAAAGTGGAATGGTAAAAATGGAAGAATTGACCAGATTCAAAAACTAATCAATGAGCTTAAAACAAATCCTGATAGTAGACGATTGATGGTTAGTGCTTGGAATGTGGATGAGTTAAACCAAATGGTATTACCACCTTGCCACTATGGGTTTCAATTATATACAAGAGAGTTGAGTGTTGAAGAACGTTTGGATTTAGCATCTAAAACTTATAGTACATTTGAACCTTTTG